>Ga0123352_10001987_pt1 | contig 28027 bp, 24 predicted proteins | sample TergutLab28metaG_FD_89700 | JGI IMG/M metagenome (GOLD analysis project Ga0123352, IMG submission 89700) | Labiotermes labralis P1 segment gut microbial communities from Petit-Saut dam, French Guiana - Lab288 P1 | ecosystem: Host-associated > Arthropoda: Insects > Digestive system > Gut ... | reverse complement strand
GCTGACCACGTGACACCCCTCTATCCGCAAAAGTTGGCACTAACTTCGCCGACCGGCGGCAGCCGCTCTGTCGGTATAGTTCGCGTGCGGACTAAGGCCACGGAGTTTAGTTTAGTTTAGTGCATCTAGTTGGTTTTATTAGAAGAATTTATCACGATGGACGGTCACCTGAACGTCAAATAACAGTATAACAGTATAGTATGAATTATTGAATGTGCCGTGTGCACAACAGGCACATAAGTACTTTACACAGGGATTTGATCTTTCAGGATGGTAAGCTTCGGTATTAGATGTTTGTAAGCATGGAACTACACACTCTGTGAACAATAATATATCAGTGAATTTTTACCAAGAATATGTCAATATACGTACTGCTAGCCATAATATCGCTATTATTATATTGATAGCTACAGTTATATGTTTTTAAATTTGTACATGTAAAACTGAAGTATCAATTTTGACGTTCATAGAGTCGTGCATCGTAATATTATTTCTATAGTAAAACCAACTAGATGCACCAATGTATCAAATTTGTTTTGGTTGGGGGAGTGACACTCTTCATGTTTCGGACTGTCTTTCCGTCCATCATCAGCAGTTCACGACTGTACATACAGCAACAGGCGTATGTCAAACTGATGCCTGTTGCTGTATGTACAGTCGTGAACTGCTGATGACGGACGGAAAGACCGTCCGAAACATGTAGAGTGTCATCCCAAAATAAAATAAATTTGACACATTGGTGTATCTAGTTGATTTTCTTTGGAAATAATATTATGATGCACGGCCCTATGCAAGTCAAATCCTTTGAAATCATTAACTACGTCAATATATGTAGTGTAAAATTATAAAATTATATAGGCATACACATCTCTCAATTTATTAGAAGTATTAGTTGTACTGTGGACCGGTTAGCTCAGTCGGTACAGCGACTGAGCTACGGGATGGATGGTCCGGGATCGAATCCCGGTGGGGACGAGATTTTCCGCCCGTCCAGACCGGCCCTGGGGCCCACCCAACACCTGTAAAATGAGTATCGGGTCTTTTCCGGGGGTAAAGTGCGGCCGGGGCGTGCTGCTGACCACTCGCGTCCTTCTAATGCCGTTGTCATGGAACTCTACCCACCCTCTGGGCCACACCGGGCCTGTAATGGGATCTATTTACCTTTTATAATTGTATTTCTAGCTACATGTTTCGGCTCATATACAGAGCCATCATCAGGCTGGTCTTCGGAGTGGTTTGTATGTACAGTTGTTGGTGCTTTGAAAGTTACGAGATCTCGTATTACAAATAGTAGTTAAAATATTCGTGGTAATTCTATATAAAATATATTATTAAGGAAAAATGCAGGTGTGAAGGGCTTAAATATTGCATTATCTACTTGTTTATATCCGCTGGCTGGCAAGTAATATTTCCACCTATTCGAATACTGTAGGAAATCGCAAAGAGCTCAGCCTCCGCATCATTTATTAACTTAGAAGTTGGTAACCTTTCTTCCATTCGTTTATATCTCTTTACGAGTCTTTACTATCCTTCTCCTTAATGGGTATTTCAATTCAATTTATCTTTTACATATTTCCTTTTTTGTTCCTTAAAATACCTGATTTTTCGCCTCCTCTTGTGGTTCACATTAAGCTCCATTAAACTGGTTAAAAGGTGTAACCTTTGCAACTGACTTGCTTTGTCTGCTCTCAAGTTGTGAACTTCTGTCTCCAAACCACATCTCAAGCAGCTGCAGTTCTAAACAAACTAGATATTGTCTTATGTTTATTGGACCGTGCAACATTGTGATAATTGAAGAATAAAAACCAACTTGATGTCACTTGCTATTTTATTTCACTTCTTATGTGCTCAACATGTTTCAGACATTAATATATTCATCATCAGGAGCTTGCGACTATTATTTTGAACTACGACATTTGTCGTATTGTTCTGTAAAGACGAAGGATTTAACATTAGCGTAAATTATGAGACAAAGCACTTCACATCAACACACACACCACTACACACCATAATTTACGCTAATGCTAAATCCTCCGTCTTTACAGAACAAAACGACCGATGTGGTAACTCAACAGAATAGTCGCAATCTCCTGATGTTGGATATATTAATGTCCGAAACATGTTGAGCACATAAGAAGTGAAATAAAATAGCAAGTGACATCAAGTTGGTCTTTTATTCTTCAACTAGATATCATCTGGCTATTTTCTTATACTCGTATCTGTATTTTTCAAGCCATGTTAAAAAAAAAATTCTTTCCTCTCCTCCAAAATTGCAAACGTTTTTGAAATTTCAACTTTACACTATTTTTGATCTTGGATTTTTTAACTTCATGAGAAAAATTCTCTATCTATCAAACTCCTATCTTGTTTTGTTTATTCGCCGACGGTCTGTCCGTCCTTCTGTCTGTCTCTAACTTTCTCAACCAGTGTCTCGTTTTATCTAAATTGTCATGGAAAACATCCTGTTGAGACATCTCAAGGGCTATGAAAGGGTAGAATTAAGACATATTATGGAGATGTGTTGTGAAGGGCGGAAATTATTTGAACTGTCTCAAGACTTGTTTAGCCACTTGGTACAGAACGTCTGGCTTTTGAGACCAAATTCTTAGTCAAGGTTTATTGAAGTCTAAGTGTGTAAAGTTTATTTAGGGGAAGCAATTATGTGAAAAGCGAAATAATTGTATAGGGCTTTATATTGAAAAGATACGAACCAAAATTAATTATTTCGTTTTCTTGTAAATTAAATCCAGAAATATCAAGTGAAACAGATATTCTTTGAGTGTATGAGGAAAGTTTATTTTATTGCAGTAAAAGACTTAAGTGCTACAATATTCTACCTGATTTCGTTGCTTCTCTTAAGATAATATTTATCTGTCTGTCTCCTTAATGAAGATGGGAAAGTGTGTTTTCAGAAGGCCTTAACTAGCAATTATAGTGCTAGTTATGAAGGTCGCAATTATGAGGGTGTACAAATTAGTTTGTTCATACTAGTGGAAAACCGACTGGGTCAATTACCAGTTTCATCATACAAATTAAGGCTACTTGCAGAGATGACGTCGGTTTTGTTTCAAATTCCATTACTGAGATGCTTAGACGCAGCTTATCAAAAAAATAGAACAGATTTTCAAACGAATCCAAAAGGACTTGAATCTATCTTTCATTTCAGATGCGTTTCCTTTTAAAACAGTTACCAGATTTCCTCAACCGGTACAGCGGCTGGGTGGGCGGAGGGCCAATAAACGGGGTTTGACTCCCAGCACGTTAAAGAGACTTTACTTCGTCGTCAATCATTTCTTTAATACCATCGAAATACACATAATCTATTCAACACGTAAATTTATCACCATTTACCTCCGACATGTTTCGGTGTTTGTTACAACATCATCAGAGAGACCATTACGTTACTTGCTCAAAAAATGTACGGTGTGTATAACGTTGCGAAAACCATACAGTTTTGAACAATTAACAAAAATGTCTCCCTGAAGATGTTGTAGCAAACACCGAAACATGTAGGAAGTGAATGGTGGTAAATATATGTATTTAATATATCACGTGCATTTAGTTGCGATCAAAGAATTGAATTACTTCAAGAATGCAAGTAGTGGAAAGCTTCAAAACCTTCTTTGTTGTGTCCAAACCCTTCCCTTGCTTCAACCAACTTTCTATCCATGGGATATATGAGGCTCTTCTTCCTAGGTTAAAGCGACCAGGAAGAGAAGCTGGCATGGTACAGAGTTAAGAACGCACTGAGCCTCATAAAAGCCGACAGGGTGTTTTGCAAAGTGTTTAACATTACCTACACCTAAAGTGGCCAGAAATTGTAACCATCAATTCTAAAAAAAAATTAAATACTTACCATTTAATTAAAATACTTAATTAATCCTTAGAATAAAAAGGTGGAAACTGTGCGGCGTTTAGTTTTGTTGTGCATATTTCTTATTTTATGATTTAATGCAATTAACTACAATATAATTTGGCAACAATGAATCATGGTGTGGAGGTCGATTTAAACACAGGGACAAATTTACATTTTGTTGTTGGGTTGGCTCCATTGGCTGTACTGCGTCGTTGTACTGCTGTATGAAGTTCCTCAACCTAACCTAACCGGTGTAGACATTCGTATTTCCTTGTAATAACTCCCTAGTCAAAGAATGATTTCACATCTCTATTTCTGTTTCAAATAAAGTGCTAGTTTCATTTGGACACTGCACATAATCCCTTCCACATGGCGCAAAAACCCTTATTGGGCCAAAACCTCTTTGTCGGGGCTTCACGATCACAATCAGACATGCCATACTATGTGGGACTCCTCTGGACAAGTGATCAGCCCGTCTCAGAGAACTCTACCAGACATAACTCAACAGTCACAAGAAAAACATCCATGTCTTCGACGGGATTCGAACTCACAATCTCAGCTGGCGAGGGACCGCTTACACACGCTTTAGACGGCGCGGGCACTGGAATCCTCACGCATTTGCAAACTTTAATTTGCAGCTTCCATATGAAATCTGTCATAAATAATTTGAGATCTTGGAATTAAGTGTGTAATTTGGTAAATCTAACTGCTGTGCTCTCTTATCCCTCTCTTCAGCATTTTCGTAGCAAGACGCTGAAGTAAGAGCCGCTGCAGGTTACAGGAACCGCGATGACACATCAGCACCCATCAACGGAGAAGTACTACAAAGAATACGAGTAGTGTTGCCGATGTGTTGCCAGGATGTCACTCCAAAAGACGTAAGTGAAGGCACCTTTTAACGCCTGGAATGCTAATATCAATTTCAGCGATGTTAAAATAGTTAAGTCTATTACAACTTCCTCATTACACATCTCCATTTTATACATTTTCATGCAAATGGCCCAGGGTAGGTACAGGATTGTGGTAAAATTATTGTAAACTGTAAATTATTATTTGGTCGCGTCTACAATATTGGATTCCTCATAGATATAGGCTAATTTTCCGACTAGTGCCTGTTCGTCAACATTATGGTCTTCCGAAATATGAAGCCATGTAATGCTTCGTAGATATGTGTCTAGTGAAGTGGAAACGTACAGCAGTAACGAAAAGATTTTTGGTTATGCGCATCTATTCATGGGAAACATGGGAAAATCTATGTATAGCCTTATATAGGCGAGACGTTTTATAGAGCAGAATGCATGAGCTCTGATTTAATCGGCATTTTTGCTGGAAACCTTTATGGCATGTCATTACCCACTGTATAATGATATGTGGCATGCACGTTCAAGAAAATCCACGGTTATGTGCGAGATTTGCTCTCTGATGATCGACGTCTTTTAAAACTGGAATTACGTGACGAAATTTAGTTTGAGTTTCTGATGTTCAGATTTGATAAATATATTCTTTCGAAAGATTTAGGTGCTGCTAATGGGTCGCTGACAAACGGAAGACATGATCTACACATAATGTGTACATTCTTACGCTGTAAGAAATATTTAATGATTTAATTACCCTGCTAGTGACAGGAAGGAAGAATAAAATTATACAATGCTCTTGCCCTTCCTGCTTTACACAGTAGTGAAAACAGGACAACTAAAGAAAGAGACGCAACAAGAATAGCAGCAGAAGAAAGGAAATGTACAGTAGGATAAATTTGGACAGATTATAAAACAAACACACAGGTTGTTTAACATTAGTTTTGGACAAAATACAGGAATAAAGAAGAAATTGGTTGAAATATACGAACAGAATGCCCCGTAAGAGATAAATGAGAATAATAACAAAACTACAGACCAAAAGGCAGAAGAAACGAGGGGAGACCATTAAAGAGACTCCTGGATGTGTGGGAACGGACCAGGTCAGCATGTGGCCCAACTTTTTGGTAGCTAGACGATGATGATGATGATGATTATGATGATGACGACGACTAGTGACAGGACGTTCATTTATTTTCATGGTTTATGATTTCTCGAAATTACAAACACTTTACTTTCCAAAGTATAGGTTTCATTTCTAGAATGTTGTGAGAAAGTTTACTTACTTCTGAGTTGTGGCTTCGCGTTGCTGAATAAACGGTGCTACGTATTTCGAGGAAATTTGGTGGTCTCGTCTTCAATCGTCGAAACATCAAAGAAGACAGATCTTGCCATGTCCTATAACTAGACGTAATCTCTGTGGATTGCGGATTTACCGGTGATGGTAAAGGGAGTGGTTTGGTCTGTATTTCTCTCGTTTAAGCCGAAATAAACAGGTATGACTGCTACCGACTTCAGGCCACGAGTGAAGACCTCTCACTGCCTGGTTTGAAACCTGCTCGCCGACAGCTCAAACTTTATCATATTAAAAATGTTTACAAACAGGTCTGTGTTGTAAGTGTCATATGGTTATCGCTGCTCTGTCAGATATTTTGCCCCTTTACTTCTGGTCTTTATAAGGAACCTTTTAGAAACTGGACATCCGATTCCAGTAAAATTTCAAGAAATATATTTTCCCCGGCTGCGGGACATTGTTAATAAGAAAAAAACTACAGTAACTGTGAAAAGTGTGTTTATTTATAAACACTGGCCGTGAATGAGGTGACAACGGGGCCGTCAGCGTGGAAGCGCCGTTACCTTGGGGAAGATGGTTACATCCTGTTCCATCAGGCCTCTTTTTGCGCTCCTTGACCCTGATGTTTTAGGCCCTAGGATCCGGTGACACGTCGTTATCTGTTTACCAGTGCGTACGGTGTAACATCCCAGAGGACATAAATCTTCAGCAAAACCGCCGTGAAAACCACAATTCACGTAAGTCAAAAACTTCTATTTTATTAGTGCAGATTAGTGTGATGAAAGGAATGATGAATTGGAAATAACTTGAAAGCAAAGGTTATGGGATTAACGTGCGATATTGAAGAGTGAAGGCAGATAGGAACAATCTACGTACAATAAAATGAAGGGAGGCTGAATTAATTGGTGACATCGCTCGTGGGAACTGCCTTATGAAAAGTGTTATTGAAGGGAAGTTATAAGGGGAGAGAGGACGGGGAAGAAGACGTAAGCAGCTATTGGATGATTTTAAGAAAAAGAAAATATATTGGAATTTGAAACAGGAAGCACTAAATCTCATTTGTTGGAGAAGTCGCTTTGAAACAGGCGATGAACCTGTCGCAAAACAGACTAAGCAGTGAATAAATTACGCCGGCATCACCTACAGATATTGAGGACTACCAAGAACTTACTAGACAATATCAAATTTTTACTTCGAGATTTGAACCCAGGACCTCCGTAATATGAGAACAGTAACGACTTGATCAAAATTTTAGGTGTATTGCAAAACATTTGAGGGCAGTAACCATTGGTATTATTGTAACATAGGGACGGCTGTGGTGTACAGTCTTACTAATAATGTTGTAACATGTGTGTTGTCAGGTAGCTGATCGCTTGTAAGCCCCATTATGAGCGATCACGAACGCATCAGGCTGGTGATCCTGGGAGGTGCTGGTGTTGGCAAGAGCTGCATTGTGAAGCGGTTCCTCTTCAACACTTTCACCGACAAATACCGCAGTACTGTGGAAGATTTGTACAACCGGGAGTATGACCTCGGACCCGTGACGCTCAAGGTGCGTCACCACAAACCTGTTCAATACTAGGCATATTGCAGTTTCTGAGCAGAATTACTCTTAATACTGCCTATGAGGTACCGGGTCTTTCCCGGGGGTAAAGCGGCCGGGGCGTGGCGTTAACTACACACCCCATCTAGCGCCGAGATTAAGGAAAGAGTAGAACTATGCCTCTACTTTCCTTCTGGGTCTTCGTGGCCTGTTCTAGGATGAAATTTGAACTGCCTATGAGAATTGGTAAAAATAACAAATATATTTACAACCCATACATTTCCTGTTCCTTCAACTGAATCTCTAATAAGAACATTTCAGAATTAAGTGTAATGCCATCCCCCACCTTTTACACATAGTTCCCACAAAAACTGAGGCATTTATCACGTCGTAGGACGAGCTTTTTCATGTTCCCTATCGATATTACTCCACGTGTTGCATTACCAGCCGTCGCGTCGCAGCTCTTTACAACATCGACGTGTTTGGCTGTCAGGATTTTGCTTCAGCGCTGGAAACAGATGATAATCACTGGGCGACCAGTTTCAACTGACGAAAATTTGTTCTGCCCAATCCTTTTACTGTGTAATAAAGACAATCTATATCAAATAATTCAGCTGAAAGTTTTATAGAGATGGATATTTAAGTCTTGCAACCCAAATACGAAAATATTTCATGTGTAAAATGGCGCATTAATACAAAAAAACCCATTGCGCTGTCACATTAAGTGTTGGAACATCCACCGGTCGACATTACATGAATCCAGTACTTTCTTCTGTTTGCTGCAAGCCAGTAAAGATTTTCTGTACTGATTCCTGAAGCGTATAGCTGAATATGTTGTTTCTGCACTGATTCCTGAAGCGTATAGCTGAATATGTTGTTTCTGCACTGATTCCTGAAGCGTATAGCTGAATATGTTGTTTCTGCACTGATTCCTGAAACTTATAGCTGAATATGTTGTTTCTGCACTGATTCCTGAAGCGTATAGCTGAATATGTTGTTTCTGCACTGATTCCTGAAGCGTATAGATGAATATATAGCTGAATATATTGTTTCTGCACTGATTCCTGAAGCGTATAGCTGAATATGTTGTTTCTGCACTGATTCCTGAAGCATATAGCTGAATATGTTGTTTCTGTATTGATTCCTGAAGCTTATAGCTGAATATGTTTTTTCTGCACTGATTCCTGAAGCTTATAGCTGAATATGTTGTTTCTGCACTGATTCCTGAAGCTTATAGCTGAATATATTGTGTCTGTACTGATTCCTGAAGCGTATAGATGAATATGTTGTTTCTGCACTGATTCCTGAAACGTAAAGCTGAATATGTTGTTTCTGCACTGATTCCTGAAGCATATAGCTGAATATGTTGTTTCTGTATTGATTCCTGAAGCTTATAGCTGAATATGTTGTTTCTGCACTGATTCCTGAAGCTTATAGCTGAATATGTTGTTTCTGCACTGATTCCTGAAGCGTATAGCTGAATATGTTGTGTCTGTACTGATTCCTGAAGCGTATAGCTGACTATGTTGTTTCTGTACTGATTCCTGAAGCGTATAGCTGAATATGTTGTTTCAAAATCTTTTAAGAAGTGTAGGTTGTTTTGGTATACAGTTTCTTAAAAAAAGAAAAGGTTTCAACACCTAACGCCATCAGCAAATAAATGTCATTATTTAGTTTACTGCGTGTGCCGCAGTCCGTTCTTGCTAAAACCAGTAATAATGTTCTTCGACTTTCAACAGTGATATGATACAATTAGTTCTGTATTGCGTTCTTCACTGGTACAGTCTGGGTTGTTTGTTTTTCGTACGAATCCAGCTGAATTGCCTTCCGTTAAAGATAAAAGCACATATTTAAACAAGGTTTGCATGACACCTTCATCGCAATTTATAAGCATTTTCTAAAGCGAAAATGTCAAAATGGAACTCAGTACCGCTATTATTACTAATTGCGTATATATATATTTATTTATACAGTTGAAACTCGATGGCTCGTTGTGAGCGCGACCGAGCTTGCCTCGGATTACCAAAAAGCTCAAACTACATGGATTACGACAATTTCGAACATACGATTACATGTATAATATGATATACAGCTTGTATCAATGCGCATTGTTATTCATTGTCATGGGACGTTAAAATACATAGGCAAATTATATAACAGTACACAAGCATAAACAAGCAAAACGTCTGAAAGGAAATTTACTAACCCCTGGAAGACACGTGTGCACCCAGAGACATGAATTGCAACTGAATTCTGTAAGCAGCTCAGAAAATACCTTGATTGTAAAACAACGGCTCAGACAAAATCTCGAAAAATCGGGACTCGGACTTTCGAGGCTGTATTGTATTCATTTTTAATGCCATCCAATAATAGATTCCTTAAATAAATGAGAATTAGGTGGTTATAATGTATAACACACTGATGTATTTGAGAACTTAAAAAGTTTATTAAGAACCCTGAAATTTAGTGACCTTTCGCTTGACCTATGCGTAGTTAGGAGTATAATAATGTAACTTATCTTCAAGAAACAAATTGTAATGTTGTGGAATTTTATCCAGATACCTCAGGATATAATTCAGTGGAAGGTTCTTGCAAAATAAGTTATAGTTCCATAAAAGGCAGGAAAATACTTGATCACGTGAAAGACTGACAGCCTGTCTACAAGAAATCTGGCCCATGAGAAAATTTGAAATAATGCATATGTAAGAAATATTCTTACTAGTCTTCTTCCGTGACTTCAGGTATCTGATAAAAAAAATATATATCCTTCATCTGCAAGGAATGAAAGCAGAAAACATATCAGGATGGCATTTGAACTCAGTGGACTTTTCGCATCATACGCACTGAAATTAACGCAGCATATTTCGGGTACAGGCCTAGTCCCTGTCTTCCGGCTAGCTCCATTGAAAATAACTGCCACTACATGATCACTATCACACTGTAATTAAACCCGGATTAAGGTCCAATTTGCAACCTATAGCAATAATCCCAGCTGTTCTGGTGTTGTAGGTTGATATACTGGACACGGCTGGTGACATGCAGTTTCCAGCAATGAGGCGCCTCAGCATTGCCACAGCGCATGCGTTCCTGTTAGTCTACGCCACAACTTCAGCTCCATCTTTCGATAGCATCAAGAGTTGTTTCGAGGAGGTCAGAGAACAAAGGGCGGACTATCAAGAAATTCCCTTTGTTGTGGCGGGTAACAAGCTGGACCTGGCCTCCACTCACCGGGAGGTCACAATTGAGGACGTCTCTGAGTGGGTCTATTGTGAGCTGCCCAAGCTGAGGTGAGCACAAAACTCAAAATTTATATCTGCCCCTTACCGAAAATTGTCACTTCTTCGGAGAATGTTCCGTATTACTCTCGAAGCTCCAAAGGTCAAAATACAAATAACACAACAATGTGTTACCCTAATCTTAACTTGTGCAGTATATAATGGACAGAATACCTTCAAACAGAGACTCACATTTACGTCCTCTAAACTTTATCTCATCTAGCACCCTTTTCGTTGGTGAAAACCAATTCCGCAATCCTCCACTGTGTACAGTCAGTCTGTCCTTGCCGCCCTGCAGTTTCGAGACCGCCCCCTGTCTATGTAAATTCTACCCGGCCTTCCCAGCTTACTGTTACTAAGGCGGCGATGGATTCTGTTAATTAACCTTTAGACGCCTAATGTGAACTATAGTTGACGTACCGCACCGCTAACCTCCAAAGTTGCATTTATTCAACAAATATAGCTACTGAATATTTTAAACGTGGTATATACTCTCCTTTTTTTTTTCTCTTCAAAATGCAGTTTGTTTCATAATTCTAACGTATTTAGTTCCTGTATTATTCACATTTTGTATACAGGTGTGCTAAAATTAAAAAAAAATAATTCCGGCGCCAAAAGGTTAATGTGGCAGGTGGATTGTGTGAGAGATCAAGGTACAAGGCGTAGTTTTGTACAGTTTTAACGATAGCATCTGTCTGAATAGTTGTGTCTTTCAGCGAAGAAGGAAGTTGGTGTTACTGAAATATGTTATCTAACAAATCCACAATGAATTATTAACGAATAGCTACTACTATGTACTTCATAATTCAGAAATTTCTTTTTCTCCAAAGTAAGGAATTACCTATAACTTCAATTTAAAGGACACAACTGGTCTTCTACGTAAGTTTTCATCTCCAGTAATAAGGATGTAATCCGTCGGCACACAGCAGCTATTACAGCAATAGCAGCTCCATGTTTCGGCCGCACACACCTGCCATCGTCAGGTTGTATGTATCAGAAAATTTAAAAATAAAATTATACAGCTGTAGTAATTGGTTGCAATACTCATAATTATTCCAGGTAGCTCAGTCGTTATAGCGACTGATTACGGGATGGGTGGTCCGGGATCGAATCCCAGTTTTACTTCGAGACGTGGTGGAGTGCGGTTGTATTTAGGCAAGGAGTGAGCCGGACGAGAAGCTACCCTTGAAGCAGTGAGCGTGTTTGTGCGGCGATACTACACCAACAAGCTATCAACGGGAAACAGTAAACATGACTGAACGGCAACAAACGATCTTCTGTGCTTTCGATCAACGTAGCCCCCGTGTGTCGGCTTCGATATACACGAATGGGTCTCTGAAACACTGCATTTACAAGACCATGAGGTAGTGATGATACAAATTGATGGCATTCGTAGACACGATTATATAAAATTCAGGGACCCACAGAGGATGCAGGCAATATTGACAGCGACCAAGGGGCAAGAGGATTTTCGACACGAAAACGGCGAAATCTCCAAAGTTCGAATCGAGGCAGTCGGACTAGGACTGCGACGAGTGAGGGTGGCCAGCTTACCCCCCGAAGTGGAAAACAAGACCTTGAAAATGGCGCTGGGTGCATTTGGTGAAATACGTGACATTCAACTGGAAAAATGGTCAGATGCCTATTGCTAGCGGGTTTGCAATGGAGTGCATGTGGTAAGCATGTCACTGGTCAAACATATCCCTTCGCATGTGGTGGTGGCAGGGTACAGAGCACTAATATCATACGAGGGGCAGCCGACAACTTGTCACAGCTGCAACGAACCGGGTCATCTGAAAACTGCGTGCCCGCACAGATGGCGGGAGCGAGCGGAAAGCAGACCGGCAACCACGGCATCATGGGGGGAAGTGACGGCGAGGGGGCCCATTTCAAACACCGCGACAATAGTGGATAGGGCCACAGACATAGCTGCACCCGAAAATATGGAGGCAGAGACACTGCAGGCAACTGATAGCGCCCCACGCCCCAGAAGGATGAGATAGACCAAAGGGGAGTGGAGGCCGAGGCTTTGCAGCCTACACAAACATAGGCACCACGGGGCGGGGGACGGCGATGCTGACACGAGACCATATTCAGCCGACGAACATAGTATATCTCCCTACTGGCAGGGGAATGGCCGCAGATTTCCAAAATGTAACCATAGTGAACATCTACGCACCGTCTGGAGCCGTGAGGAGGAGGGAGAGGGAAATTTTCTTTTCGAACGAACTTCCATACCTACTGTGGGGCATCCCTCCATCGCTGCTGGTTGGAGGCGACTACAATAGCTTCCTTACAAACTTGGACGCCACAGGACACCCAAACTACAGCCGGGCTCTGCAAGAGTTCATTAGAGGATTTGACCTAGTAGACATGTGGAGACGTCCCAGGAGCGCGCTACCTATACCCACTACACCAGTCGGGGAACCTCGAGGATTGATAGGATATATGCGTCGTGAAACGTGAGCAGACAAAAACGGGGTGCGGAAACAAGAGTCGCTGCGTTTACTGACCACCTGGAAGTGGTGATACGAATAGCCCTTGAGGCCACCACAATGAGGCGCGGACGCAGTTATTGGAAGATGAATACGGTTTTACTGTGTGAGGAAAGTTTCCAGGAACAATTGAGGCAGCGCTGGGTAGAATTGTCCAGAGAGACCAAAAACTACCTTACCATGGTGATGTGGTGGGAACAAGTGGCAAAAGTGCACATCAAAAAACTCTTTATTCGTGAATGGACTGTGAAGCGACGAGAGGAAACACAAATGGAAAACTTGTTCTACGCCTGTCTTTATGACAAACTGCAGCGCCCGATCTAACACGCGGGAAGAAGAGCAGCGCTTAATCATCTTAAAGCCAAAATTGTAAAATTCCACAATGCCAGAATGGCACGGGGACAGATTGAGCTACGAACACAAGACATCTTCCAGGAGGAACGCATGTCCCTGGTCCACTTGATTAAACGGAGACAACGGAGGGGGCAGCGAGAGATCTCAGAAGTGCACGATCGGGATCACGGATGTCAGACATCTGCGAAGGATATATTGCGTGTGTTCAGTGAGCACATGCGAAGTAAATATCGCCCCATACCGGTTGATGATGACAGTGTCAGGACAATGTTAGAGACGGGACACAGTATGTGCCTGAGGCTTGGAGGGAGATACTCGAGATGCCAATTACGGCCGAGGAGCTGAAAGCAGCGGTGTTCAAAGAAGACAGCAAAAAATCTCCCGGAAGAGAAGGTGTAGGACTGGAGTTCTATAAAATACTTTGGGAGACATAGCAGGTGATATGAGAACACTGTTTACTCAGATGCTTCGGGACCGGCAACTATCAGAGCGTCAGAAAAAAGGAGTCATTGTCTGCATCCCGAAAAATGCGAGACGTCATACACCAGAGGATTATAGGCCGATAACACTGCTCAATACGGATTATAAAATATTAGCAATACTGATAGCCACCGGAGTGCGGTCCATTCTAGCAGAAATGCTCCACCCCAGCCAGTACTGTGGAGTGCCCAGAAACACGATCTTCGACGCGGTACGAGATGTCATTGCCTAAGCGGAGACGACTCGGCGCCCATTATGTATAGTATCTCTGGACTTTAAACAGGCCTTTGATGGGATCTCGCACACATACCTCATGACCGTCTTGCGTAGCTACAGTTTTAGTGCGGGATTCATAGAATGCATTCGAATGATGTACGGAAACGCCACATCGGTCGTACAAGTCAATGGACATTAATCTACTCCCATCCCCATCCAATATGGAGTGCGACAGGGATGCCCCCTTAGCATGATACTATTTGTCTTATGTCTCAACAATTTGTTATACTATCTGGATGAACGTCTACAGGGACTTCGCACATATGGGACGCAATTGAAGACCACGGTGATTGCGTACGCTGATGATGTCTCCATTTCGGTAACTTCGCAGGAGGACGTGAGAACAGTCCGAGACGCCATAGCTTGTTACGAGAAGCCAACTGGCGCAACCCTGAATGTTGCGAAATCTAGCGCATTGGCGGTGGGTACGTGGGACACTGCGTCAAAGTGAGGAACACCTTGAAGCAGTCGGCGCTGGCAAGTTGGACGAGATTGGCGTCCTTGGTACGCACGCAGGCCAGAGGAGCGTACAGTAGAGACCTCAACATTGCACAACGCATTACATATATACAGGTTTATATGCTCGACAAATTATGGTACACTGCGCAAGTGCTACAGCCCCCCAGTGAGTGCCTCCGCAAATTATATCGGCCATTGCGTAGCATATATGGCAAGGCGCCATTTTTCGTGTGCCACTAACAACACTGCAGAGGCGAAAAGAGGACGGTGGTTGGGGTCTGATTGAGGTGAATATCAAATGTCGCGCACTCCTGATAACGAGGATCTGGCTTCGAGGGCAACGAGAGGGGACCATGATGGAGGGTTGGCAGAGGTACTGGAGACTGCAGGGGATGCGAGATAATCCCCCCTATATAAGACATATTTCCCCCACCCTCGATTACCTGCGTACCTACGTCCAAGAAATGGCGTACATAGACCCTTATAAGCTGGGTGAACACCCTCGGACATTGCTTAGGAGAGAGTACTGGACGCTACGAGGGATGGCGGTGGCAGGCAATCCACCGCGCGTGATGCGCATCATGCAACTTCATCCGTCCGCAGATTGGGAAAGAATATGGACCAACTTGCATGAGTGTTGGACGACGGAGGCAGTTAAGATAAACTGGTATGTGGTGATACAGGATATAACGCCCACTAATGAACGTCTACATAAGATTCGACTAGTCGACTCACTACTTTGCGGACATTGCGGAGAACAAGACACGGTCCAACATAGAGTAACCGTATGCGACGAGGGGGCGAGGATCTGGCTGTGGACCAAAAGACGTATAGCATGGATTCTGCGCATTGACCCGGCCCATATACAACCGGACTGGACAACGAGATCCCAGTTCCGGCTATGGCCACCTCAGTGACACCGGACGGTGTTATGGATACTGGCCCAAATGGTGTGATAAAAAATTAAAGAAAGTCGAGCATGCACTGAGCAAGATTACAGCGACTTTCTGCGACGGACACGCTGGAAGGCGTATCAGGCCTAACATCGCCGGATCAACGTTGGGAACTATCTTGAGATCCTATGACCACGATCCCATAAGAAGGACACACCGTGCAGCTGCAGCGTCGGGGTAACACATGTTACAATGTATGGCAATGGTAGGAGTGGAACGGAAATCGACTCATGCGATTATGTTGCGTGGAACGCAGGGGCATGAAGGCATAGGAACACAAGCGGTCCCTGGCCTATGAGTGGTGGAATGGATGTGATTTAGTGCATGGGCCGCAAAGTGTGCCAACCTTGCACTCTTGTGCAGTGTGAAGTGAGGGGGCAGGGAAATGTATGCGAGTTGTACGAGTATAGTGTATGGGAGGGCGGTGGATCGAAAGGTACAGTGATGTAGGGGAGGGATAATGTCCATTGGCCTATGAACACTCCGACTGCAGGAACGATGCTGACAGTAGCTGTTACGTATGTGCTGGAATGTAAGTAATGTACCTGAATAAATGTATGTCGGTATAAAAATTAAAAAATTTTAAAAAAAATCCCGGTGGGGATGAGATTTTACACCCGTCCAGACCGGCCCTGGGGCCTACCCAGCCTCCTGTAAAATGGGTACCGGGTCTTTCCTGGTGGTAAAGTGCGGCCGGAGGGTGGTGCTGACCACTCACCCCCTTCTACTGCGGCAGTCATATAAGAGTAGAGCTATGCCTCTACGCACCCTCTGGGCCACACTAGGCCTGTAACGGGATCATTTTGCCTTTTTTTTACTTATAATTTGTACACCTGTGTAGTGTTCTATTTACATTTTCTGATACATGCGACTTGACTATGGTTGTTTTGTGCAGCCGCAAAATGTAGCTGCTATTGTATTCGCTACAATTAAGTTTGTGTTTCAAAGGACTACGTTCTTGTTACTGCTTGTTCTGCAGGCACAACGAGAATGACGCACCTTGAGATTTCCAGCTCTAAATTCAAAATTAATCATAGTAACTGAAAAACAGTCAACAAATATATTATTGTTTGCAATTAGTGAAACTGTTACAACGTAAATTTCTCAGTAAAATATAATAATTTCCATGTAATTACCTCTGCGAGTCCTGTATTATATAGCAGCATGTAACGGTTGATACAGTTCGGTAGGCTTGCATGTTAAATGAACCATTATAACAAATATTTTGTAATTTAGAATTTAATCATTACCATAACATTTGCGTAGATAATGTGCGTGTGATGTGGCAGACTTTTTTTTGCAGGTCACAAAATGTTCATATTTGTAAGCCAAAGGTTGACGTACTTTGAAGAAGAGGTTTATTGTGTACTGCAACGTACACTGGACCTGGAATAGTATTTAAAAAATTTCTGTAGCTTATTACTGAACACGTGATTCAGAACAATACTTCAGAATGTACTGGATATTATTGTGTGTGTGTGTGTGTGTATATATATATATATATAGTTACTTACTTACTTACTCCATGGTGCAGAGTCCTTCTTGAGCAGGTAACTGGTTTGCAGCTAGTTAAGAAGTACCCCGCATTGCACGGTACCCGAAGGTTCATTACCGCACTCACAAGCGTCCGCCTCCGATAAGGAGGGTAGCTGCGAATAAATTGAATAAGCAGTCGCGGACAGCCGACGAGGGGTGGTCCTTTAGCTTGGGGGTTGGGCGAGGTGCTAACAACCCCTCCCTGTAAAACACCTACGTTACGAAACATTCACATGCGGGATGTGGGATATATATATATATATATGCGTATATTCATCACGCAGTCTCTCTTACGACAGTTCCATAAATTATTCCAAAGAGAGTTTTCCATAGAGTGTGATCTAGTGCTTCCTCTTTCTAAGTTCCAGTACCCTCTCGTTTCATTACGGTTATCCAGTAGCTTCCTATGTCTTCTTCCCCATCTTCTCATCTCTTACATTTTGCCTACAATAACGTCTTTCAGAAAACAGTTCCTAAGCAAGACGTGAAAAATCCATTTGAAATTATGAAGAGCCATCTGTGCGTTGGACAACTTGATGAGGCAGCTGGGACCATTCCGTGCACATAAATGCATGAAAGTATGTTATAAGTATGAATAACGTATACTATAAATATCTTTTCATATGCCTATGTGCGTTCGTTGGTTTTAGCTACCACATTTAAATGGCCAATCCAGTCATCCTCAATTCTCCATATTCTATGTAGGATAATCTCCTTATTAACTCTTTGTAATACTTCTTTATTCCTCACACGTTGGGTCATACTGATCTTCTCCTACCTTCTCCTGCCTTCTCCTACCTTCTCCTGCCTTCTCCTACCTTCTCCTGCACCACATTGCAAAACTTCCCACGTATTTTTTATATACTTTCCGAAGTGTCCAAATTTCAGCACTATAAAATGCCACCCTCCAAATTTAATATTTCACTAATTCTTCCTTAAGTTTAAGTGCAATTTGTTGATGAAAATAGTCTTCTTTTTGAATGATGCTTGTGTGCGAGCGTGAGTGTGTGTGCGTGCGTGCATGTGTGCGCGCTCGTGTATGTGTGTGTGTATTTGCGTGCGTGAGTGTGTGTGTGTGTTTGTGTGTGTGTGCGCGCGCGTACATGTGTGCGAGCTCGTGTATGCGTGTGCGTATTTGCGTGCGTGAGTGTGTGTGTGTATGTGTGTGTGTGTGTGTGTGTGTGTGTGCGCGCGCGCGTGCGCTTTGTTAAAAAGTAGTTAATATTGCAGAAGAAGTCGATAAATCATCTTGTATAATTACAAATTATGAACATAATTATAATTTGAAGAATTTACCTACAAAACATGTAACGACGTATCTTCCGTCACAGTGGCTGAAATTTGTCCATTTTCCAGCATTTCACAACGCTGACAGTGGTTGCAGTTATCTCCTTGTATAAAGCCGGTCACAGTACGTTCTCCCCTTTTAGTAACACATCTGAGAGGCAGATGCAGCTTTTGAAGAGTTGTGGGACTATTAGCCTTACAAAATGGAAAATATCCATAATTTATTGACCGGAGTTCGAATCCCGGTACGAGTAAGAGACTTTTCTCTCTTCATATCTTTGAGACCGGCGCTGGGGCCCACTCATCCTCAATTCAGTGGGAAAGGGGTTTTTTTCCTCTCTAGGAAAGAGGCTGGGGCGTGAAGTTAACTAATCACCACGTTCTAGCGCCGTGGTTAAGAATGAGTGGAGCTGTGGGCCTACCTTCACTCCTCCATTTGCCTTCACGTTGTGGACAAAGAGACCAAAGCTTTACCTTTATTGCGAAAATGTACTATCATCAGAATCTTTCAAACATAGATTTCTTGTATTCTTCATCTAGTCGAGTGTAAGTTTCTGTCACAGATTACTATTTGTCGTTCACTTGTGCTTCACTGCAGCCAGTAAGGATGGTTTTAGACTGATACTCTCTTTCTGTGTGTGGGCCGGTTAACTCAGTCGATATAGCGACTGACTATGGGCTGGACAGTCCGTGATCGAATCCCGATGGGGACGAGATTTTCCGCCCGTCCAGACCGGTCCTGAGGCCCACCCAGCCTCCTGTAAAATGGGCACCAGGTCTCTCCCGGGGGTAAAGTGCAGCCGGATCGTGCTGCTGACCACTCACTCCCTTCTAGTGCCGCGGTCGTGGAAGAGTAGAGCTGTACCTCTACCCACCCTCTGGGCCACACCGGGCCTGTAACGGGATCACTTTACTTTTTTACTCTGTTTCTGTAGAGTGAAGGTACTGGAGTGTTCAGCGAAGGATGACTACAATATCAAGGAGATCTTCCGCTGCTTTCTCACTTTGTCCCGGATCTTACCGACTGGTGGAGACGACAGTTCTGGTGGACTGAAGCGACGCTCCAGTGCATATGTTAGTGCCAGCAGCAAGAGCAAGGCAGGTCGACGTACTGGAAGCCCTGCTCTGGAGTCTACAGGTAGCAGTGTGGCCTCCAGTGCAGAAGGAGCAGCAGGCGGAATCGAAGTGACCCGCTCTAAACCAAGAAGCCGAAGTCTAATCCGTCGTTCGAGCCGTAAAACCAAACAACAAATGCGAGACGCTCATGATGATTGCAATATTTCATAGACCAACAGTTTACTTGGGTCAACTCGTTTGTTACCATGGCAGTGTCACATGTTTGGGCTGATAATATCATAAGCTTACTGTCATTTGGAAAAATAATTAGTTTTTATAAAGAGCAAAGAGAACTGCAGGCAGACGAATTGTAGAGCCGTAATTATGAAAAATGTTGTTATATCATTGTATGAAAATGCGTATTTGGTTTTTAAGACACAAAAAACTTTGCTCCCCTCCCATTTCGTGTTACAGTTTATACATTTTATGTATTCAGTATAGGATCTTGGATGTTTTGAAAGAGGATTATGCATAAAGGTCTTGCAGATCTCATGACGACAAAAATTAATGAGACCTTCTGAGAGAGAGAGCCATATCAGGTGGTTCTAATGTACAAATTATTCAGAGAGCGACTCCATTTTCATCATCAGGGTTCTAACATGTCTTGACATCTAGTGTTCCTCAAGAGGGAGAAGAAACGAAGTAAAAATTAAATTATAATTAATTTCTATTTCAATTTACACAAATAATTAATTTCTAGTGATTTTAGATTCTTAATCCCTTCAAAAAGTAAATATTTTCTGAAAAAATACTACTTCTGCTGTTAACAATTATTTTGTGGGCTGTGCTGTGTTCCGAGATTTTCAAATGGTCCTTTTGCAATAAATACGTGTATTTGTTATACACTGCTACAAAACATTATCAAATTGGGTGTCACTCAATAAAATAAATATTATGATATTCGGCCATTTCAGAGGGAACACAGCTTCATGTACTTAAAACGTTTAATTAGAAACGTTTTTTAAAATAATGGCCCAGTTATAAGTATACAATTAAGATCGTTTTGTTTTTAGGGGCAATCCTGACAGCAACAGATTTTATAAATCTGAGCATTGTGAATGAAATGTGTTTAACCATAAATATTAAGGTACTTAATATAAACCAACAGTTTTCCAAAAGTGGACTGATATTATCAGTCATTTTAAAGGTTTTAATGTGTGAAATACAGCAAGGACATTTTTATTGTATTTATTATATTTAATTTTATATATCATGTTTACTGGCATGACCTAAAGAACACAGACATACAGTAAAGTAATCTGATGTTTATAGGACCGTGCATCATTGTGATAACTGAAGAATCAAAAAACCAACTAAATGCCACTTGATATTTTATTGTACTTCTTATAGGCTCAACATGTTTCGAGTACTACTATGCCCATCATCAGGAGCTCACGACTATGATGTTGTTTACCAAATTGGTCGTGTCGTTCTTGGTTTGCTGTATGTTGGAGGTTAGGTGTGGTTAGGCTGGAGTAGTGTCCGGGGTGCTGGCTAAAGCACAGGCTTGAGCCTGCACCCCGGACACTACTCCAGCCTAACTTCACCTCACCTCCAACATACAGCAAACCAAGAATGACACGACCAATTTGGTAAAGAACATCGTAGTCGTGAGCTCCTGATGATGGGCATAGTAGTACTCGAAACATGTTGAGCCTATAAGAAGTACAATAAAATATCAAGTGGCATCTAGTTGGTTTTTTAATTCTTCAGTTATACAATAAATTAGTCCACCTTATTAGAGGCTGTGTATTATTGTGTGAATGTTGCAACCCTGATGAATATTTTCTAGTCTCTCATTACGCACTGACATATTAATACCCATGTATATAATTTCCCTGGTCAGCTAAGCACAAATAATAAATTTAGATTTTGTCACTGAACTGTACAGAGTTCAGTAATTACTTAAGTAAGTCTTTACTGAACAAGCAACATCTGATCAAAATAAAAAATTTATATACTGAAATATGTTTATAAGGTTTACTATAATAAATCTGAACTAAAACTGTGTGTATTTCCCTCTCTCAATTGTGATTTCAGTTACATGTGTTTTAAAATTTCATAGTCTGTGAAGTACTGCAAATGAATATCTTTTTCGTGTTGGAATAACATCGAAATTAGTTGTTGTTGTGTACATCATGGACAGTAGGATTCAAGTAAGGAATTATTTCCAAACCTTGTACTTCTTTACAAAAGTTTAACAAAATCAGGAAATCGTTGATTTACTAGTTAAAATTTTATCATATGACATGCGTACGTCACCATTTTCCATTTCTTCATAACCCCCAGCACATCAAGTTTCTTTGTCTTACATGACAGTAGCGAAATGAAGCTGGTGTGGAAAAAAAGTTGAAGAATTACTGAAGAAAAGTTCATTGCTGTCATCAATCAATGCAGAACAATTTATACTTTTGACTAATAAATGTGATAATCACTCAATGATTGAATTTATTAATGGTAATTTCTACGAATACAACCTGCAGGAAATACTTTAGAGAGGACGTTCATAATGAAGCTCCTCATATTCTGTCTCTGTGCACTTAAGCCCACAAGAAATTTCTCTTCTTATCCTGTGGGAAATGGGCTTCATCTTGTCAGCATAAAACATACAAGACAAAAATTACTATAACGTCCTTTGTGAATTCTCATTTTTATATAAGGATACAGTTTCTGCTGCAAATTAGCAGACTGTTTGAAAAAGACATTTTGGTATTACATATTTACCTGCTTTCTAAGCTACATTAAATATTGAGGTGTTTGGTGATATTTACCAATATGGCTCAATTTGTATTTACTGAAGTATTTACACGAGGTAACTTTGTAATATTTTAATCTTCAGTAAGGGACTATATGCTTCGTTATGCAACAGGTGGAATGCCATTCTTTAGAGCAGAAAACAATGGAAATAAATTTGTGTAACACAATGAGGTAACGAGCACTGCTGAGTACATTTTAGGTATGTGTGGAATTGTGTCAACATTTACAGCAGGATTGTACCGTTGTATATACATATATACTTCAGATGTTTGTTGAGAGACAGAATTACAATATACAGTGTGTTCAAAGACTCTTACCTGCGTATGTGCAATGAAAGTGATTTGGAGCATTTTTCATTTGTTGTTAATATTGTTGTTAATGTTTTTGTTGAAACAGTGCCAAGAAAATACAGTTGTGTGCTTTTGGATGGGAAAATACAGACTTCATGTCATGTGTATGCAAGAGTGTGGCAGATGGTGGAAGAACGTTGAACAATTTCAAGACTGTGTCTATAGCCTAGCATATTTAGAGCAGAATCCATGAACTGTGCATGCGTGTAATCAAGGGCTGCTTTCTTGTAATATATTTTTCAGAATTAGTAATAAATCTTAGACTGTTTGTTCCTTAATTTATGTCCTATGTAAATGAAGTTAAATTTCTCATTTAAAAAATTCAGGGAAATCATAAATTCTCCAGCAGCAAACAGACAAGTATTATAAAAAAATTTGAGACGGAAATGTGGCATCACTGGATAAACATAAGGGCCAGACATTTGTCCACAAAAGATTAACATAATTAAAAAAATGCCCTCATCTTATGTATATAAGTAAAGCCTACCTTTTTTGCTTCAGGAAATGCAAATAATTTAAATCTTCCTTGTAGAAGTTGCAGTGGACAAAACTTACTATATTTGTCCTGAATTCCGTCTTCCACACTAATCACTTAGTAATGAGGATCTATATTTCCATGAGAATTATTTATTGATAAAGTAATCTTTATTCACTCTCCTGAAAAGGAAAAGAGAAAGACATTATATCCTCTTGGATCAAATTTTGCTTAGACTCAGAAGCCATCTTAGTGCACAGGACAAAGTATCAGCCTCAAACCATTAATTGTTAAATACCTATACACTTGGTTTCCTTTATGTAGGAAATATCATGCAACATCTATCTTCTTCTTAATAAATAGCTGAAAGTAAGTGCCACAAATCTGATATTTGTAGGCTAATAATGTGTCTTACTCTTGACATAAAATTATACTACTGTACTATTTTTCAGTTGTGTTTTGATCACTGTCCATTTTGGTGGAGCTCTGGACTGTACAAAAGTAGACAGATTGTTTCTCTAATCACCTGGTTAATCCAACAATCTCCCTGTGGCTTTTATTAAGAAACTTTTATTGTTAAATTGAAAATTGGAATTAATGTGAACATAAAATTTGTATACAACCATATTTCTCATTTTTACAATAAATTTGATAAAAGTTTTCCATTTTCAACTTACAGTAATTTCAATATTTGTATAATATTCTCTTCCTTTATGTAAACAATGTTTGTTTTCAAGACTGGCAGCATATGGTTACACGCATGTGCATTGCAAAATATATTGACCAACCAACATATATATCCGTCCCTGCATGTGGTGAGACAGCATGGCATGATGCACACATCTTACATATACATATCTGTGTAATGCAGAAAATATCTGTTTTCTGCCCATGCTTTTAGTCTCTGTACTGTCCTCTTTCTATATTATACCTGGGATACATGTTAGAATAAAGAAGTACCATATTTAGTGTAGTTTGTGGTTAGTCAGTCAGTCAGTTGCTTCTCTGTTTAATGTTTTGTTAGCAATGCCAGTGAAATTTGTATAAAGTGGCTGTTTTTTTAGTAATTGTGTTTTAATTGTTGACTGTTATTGATTCAATTGAGATGTCCCTTAACCATCAATTACGCCTTTGTTCATATAGAAGCTCAATGGGACCAAGTAGGTCATTTGAGGAAAATAATTCTTTAACAATACACAATATGTTTATTCATGCAGTTAAATTAATTTAATCATGCAACCTAAATTAAACAGATGACTTGATTGACCAATTTGTAGAAGGTAGATATTAATAAAATGGATTGTAGAGTGTGGCAGTGTGGACTGCAGTCACGCAGATCAGTATAATGTGACTACAGAAATAAACATTTCTTTTCAAGAGCAAAGAATTTACTGACAAACTAAGTAGTCTGTTGGCTTCTCAAGAAGGATTCTTCTCAATAGGGTTATTACATGCATGGTTTATTTTCTGTAATAAGTATTTGTTATGATACAACTTTTAAACTGCTCAAATATTGTTATATATCTTCTCACTCTCCCTAGACTACTTGCTTCTCAAAGTTGTCATATGCATCAAAGAAAATGATAACTTTGAAATGTGTTGAGCTGTAACTTAGTCATAACATGATTCAACTCCACACCTATTTAAGTTACCAGAGAAATCTGTATGTTGCTTATATTTTGTTTAATTGTTTATGTGTTTTTTCTCTCAGTCTTTCTCTGTACCTTTTTTCTGTGTTTTTTCCTTTTTTATGCCTTCCTTAGAAGAGTTTCCTCTATTTTAATTGTCATGCACTCAAATACATTAGTCAAAAAATTAATTTTACATTAACACACAGTTAATTCAAAACTTAGAAGAAAGTATACCAACTGAAAACTTGGTCATCTAAAATTTGTATGCCATTATGTGTAATTGCAAAATATTTTCATTGTTTCTAATGAAATTCCAAAACGCTTTCTTTTATTTGAAAAGTTGCTTTGTTCCATTCTCTACAAATTGCATCCAGCATGTGATATGTATAAAATTGCAGAAATTGTTGAAATGTAGGTTGTGGTATTTTAGTGGGTTGAATCAAATTCGAATAGGACATTGTTTCTAACCAATACCACGTTGATTCTTATGAGATTACACTGAGCATGACGCTGATAAACTGTACATAACAAACGAACAAATTTATCACTTTACAGCTATATTAATGTTTAACAGACATGCTGAAATAGAATATTGGAACGTTTTGTTACATTTCCATTAAAATAAAAGAGTAATATTATAATATTAGAACTATTTTCATACTCAGTTTCAGAGTGCAAATCTTATATCTTTGAGCAGAATAAAAGTATTTAAAATTCATGATCTAAACAATATGAAGCTTTTTAGCATTTAATTGTTGATACTTAGCATTATTTTATTGTACTATGCTGATAGAAATTGAAAGTACCTCTCTAATTAATTATATTTACATATCTTGAGCCTAATTAAGGAACTTTTTATTAAATTATGTTTAGAAGAAATTTATTCTTCAATTACACTGCATGAATTAATATAGTTCGATGTATGTAAATGAATATTTTGATGTCAGATGTCACTGTGGAAGTGCATTACATTTTAAAGGGATAAATATTAAATACATGAAATCCACTTTACTCTGCTGTAAAAATAAACTATCTCAATACAAACACATAAAATTTTATACATATGAGGTATTTTGTCACATATTCCTCGAATACTGTGACTTCAACCTGTTAACCTACATCAGTTTGACTATTAGCATAATTTACAGGTACATGAAAGAAAGTTTAAAATTAACTCTTTCATTCATCAATATTAAGAACGCAAAATATTCATTGCCACTCACAAAATTTTGGCGTTTCAATGGTTGCAACAAGCACACGCAACTGAAAATTTATTCAGTGGTACAGGAACATGGATATAAATGGAATGAATATGGTACTTTTTATAGTAGTATTATAAGTGTAATTTTGGGTACAATATCTGTAAAATGAACACAACGATATAAATGCACAGATAATTTTCATTATTCTCATTCAATGTGAACAAACTAAAATCTATTTCCAGTTTATTGTACTCACAAATATGTTTATAGACTTTGCTGTTTTTATCCATCTTTGTCATTGCAAAAAATTCTCTCTTCTCAATTCATGTTAGAGTGACTAATTGGATTAATTCACTGTCTTGATGTCTGTTATCTTTGTTCGGGGTCCTGTTTCACGTACTTCTCTCAGTGCTTAATAATACTTGCAGTGCACTCTTCTTGGAAGTATGTAACTTATTTTCTCCCGTCTCTAATGTCAAATGTTATTAATGTCTCACAAACTGTAATATCTCTCATTATATTATGTTATACAAGAAAGAAGTTTGGATGAATTGAGGAAGCTTTATAACATTAAAAATCCTAAATTAAGTCAAAATGGAAAAAATAATAATAGATAATTAAAATGGAAATTGCAAGGGGCTCACATAAGGATAAATTATCTTGAATATTTTGTTATTACAAAGCACGGAGAGTGCTATGAGACTTGTATTTTAAAGATAGGGAATGACAGAATTTTCATGGCTGAACCCACTGAAATGGTGCCTTCGTGATGCCCCTTACAATCTCTATTGCCTTCAACCTACACGTTCTGTCTCTATGGAGTGGGTGTTCACTGTTTCCTGCCTTGTGCTTCGAAAGAAACATTTTGGAAATTTGGTCTGGTGACCGCAACTGTAATTTCAAACTTTCGATGATCTTATTATAAATTTTGTTAAAGTTTTGGTCAATATGCCCAGGGACAATTAATAATATTCTGTTTGTTTTATCAGTGAAATTTACTTGTACAGTACTGCATCTATTTAGATAGCACCCTCTAAGATTCAGTCGACGTGTAGTGGAGCAAGCTGGAATGACGCGAAGCAGGTATAATAATTTACGAATGTGACCCGCTCCTTTCTTCATCATGACTCAAATTTCATATTCGCATAAAGAACGCAATAATGAGAGAAAATAGCCTCACAAGTGTGGCAACCCTTCCTACAGGTAAGTATCAGAACAGTTACTAAAATCATACATATTTTTAAAAGTTTATTTATGGGTTTATTTCTATCCGAAAATTTCCGTAATACAATAAAATTATAAATTTTGGTAACAAAAAAATATATTTCCATAGTGGAGAGAACTGGAATTTTAAATTCTGGGAATTAGACTCGTGGAAGTACGTAAGTTAGAAAGTAACTGACATGTATGCTACTTAATACAAAAATTGAACTTAGTAATTTTTTCAAAGAACTGACTGCCGCTTCGTGCTGTATGTCTTTTTACAATCCTGAAGTACCCGGAAAAGTTAGCAAGTTTAATTTAATTTCCACTCTACATGTCCTGATACGTCAGCTCCAACATTGGAGAATTTTGTTGTATGCTTTCACGTACTATAGTAATTTCATCCAGTTCAGTAGCTACTGAGAATGACAGCAAATCAAATACCACGGTCGAACATTTAAAGTAGACAGCTGGACAGATGCCACATTTCAAAATCACATAGCTATAAAAAACTAAACTCCGTGGCCTTAGTCCGCACGCGAACTATACCGACAGAGCGGCCGCCGCCGGTCGGCGAAGTCAGTGCCAACTTTTGCGGATAGAGGGGTGTCACGTGGTCAGCGCAACGGGT
>Ga0123352_10001986_pt1 | contig 28033 bp, 21 predicted proteins | sample TergutLab28metaG_FD_89700 | JGI IMG/M metagenome (GOLD analysis project Ga0123352, IMG submission 89700) | Labiotermes labralis P1 segment gut microbial communities from Petit-Saut dam, French Guiana - Lab288 P1 | ecosystem: Host-associated > Arthropoda: Insects > Digestive system > Gut ... | reverse complement strand
TGAGGAATATGCTGGCACATGCTGGACCAGAATGGAGAGTACCAAGGCCATTAGGTAGACCACCTAAAGTTGAAAAGCGTGTCGCTAGGCTTGAAGTCTGCGGCAGCAAACATTGGCCTACCCTGTCTGAGACGCAGCTGAGGTGTCGTGTCTGTAATGCTAGAGGTGTGACAAAAAAAGTGTTCTTGAAGTGCGGTAAGTGTGAAGTGGGACTGTGTGTTAAGAATACCTGTTTTGAAGATTACCACACAAAGGCACAGTTCTAACAACATCACGTGCGACCTCCTTATGAAAAACTGTGGAATCAAGCCAATATGTAAGTAAAGGAAATTGAAATTTTTGCATATTCCATACAATTTTTTGTCTATTCATTAACGAAAATTATTACTGATTTCTTGAACACACGCAGATATGGCTCTGTCTTATTTCCCAAAAAATGCCGTTTAATCCATTATTAAATCTTTTTTGATTCCTGAAATAATAAAGTTTTTTTGTAAACCATGTACAAAAATTTAAATGCCAAGTGAAAATAATGTCGTACGCGAAGGTTGACTGTAGCCATTTAAATCCCGTTGCCTAAAGGTTAATATACATTAAAATGTGAATATGTAATGGCTACAAGACTCACTTGTTAGCTTGTTTGGCTTCTTCTCATAGCCACCTCGCCTACTGCTGCCACTGCTGCTACTGCTGGACTTGCCACGGTCACGATCATGGCTACGTGACCTCTGCCGGTGGGTGCTCGGTGAAGATCGCCTGTTCCTGCAACGAATTCCAAGTACATATCTGAGACAGACGTACACTAAGATCAATGTTTCTTGAATGTAACATTTCATTTTATTCTGGTTTACTGTTATAGACATATTTATTCACAAAATAACCTTGTAAATGTTAATATTCAGCCATATTATAACACACATTTGCACTAGCCCATGAAACATACTGTTTATGAGCACAGACAATGATGCTTCTCTATTATTACATCAGGTTTTGCAAAAAAGATCATGGCAGGTTCAAATGAACAGACCTGAAATTTTAAATGTACCTTTACATTTCTTGTTCACATTTTGCTTATTTCCTCATTTATTGAAGTACCTCACAATCCTCAAGCATTACTGACTGACAAGCAGATATGTGAAAGCACACAGAAAGTAACTGTGGAGATGTACCTGTCCCTCTCACGACTACGCGAGCGCTTGTACCGAGATGAGCCATGTCTGTCTGCAGGGCTGTGTGAACGCTTTCTGTTACTGCGGTCACGACTCCTTGATCTCCGCCTGCAAATGCAGATCATCATCATACAGATTCACAACACATGTAAAGGTCATGGTCAAACACCTCACGAACCCACACAAACCTTCCTCAAATGACATGCTTCATGGCCTTGGATTCCTATTTAAATGCTCAAAAGGATAAAACTACAAAGAGAAGGTGAAATCACATTATTAGGATATTACACCCCTGAGTCAGGTTCAGTATTAATAACTTATGATAACATCTTGCCAATATAAAATAATATGTACATCTGTTGAGACAGAAGCATAAAGACATACACGTCAGAGATATTTCTTGAACTGACACATCTCATACAGACTTTAAAAAGTGCAGTTATTTCTAACAATTTTCCCTTCAGAAATAACAAGTCATTAAATGGATGCTGTCACCTAACAACACAAAATTTTATCTTATGCATCAAAGAAACGTTCAGGTATTATGGCAACACAACATACATTATCTGAATAATTTTACACAACAACACTATAACCACAGCCTTCATCTCACCTCTCCCTCTCACGCTCCCTACTACGAGATTTGCTCCTCCTATCTTCTCTCCTCACACGATCACGATCCCGGCTTTTATTGTGTCCAGAGTGCTCACTTTCTCTGTATAGAACATTTTTACACAATTCATTATTAGAACTGCATAACACAAATTATTACAGCACTTAAGTATGCTCTGAAATAACAAAAACTCTCACAGAATTGAATGGCACAGCAGCAACCTCTGTAACATCCACAAGGAAACCAGTTCAAATAATCCTGACCAGGAATCTGCTATTCTAAATTGACTCGTCATGATTTTACTTCTGTCCAACCACGTAAATGCTGGGAGTGTCTTAAAAGAGGTCATAAACTATTGTATCCCACATCCCTCTCTGTTCATCCTGCATTATAACCACATAAAACTTGCAGGCATTACAACAATGTTTTGACACGATACCTCTGCTTAAGTCAATATTATAAGCCACGTCAATATCTGCTTTCCATGTCACTGGCAGATAAAAGCATATAAGAAAAGGTGTAATTGTCTTACAATGTCAAAATGCAAACAATCTGTATTTCATACCTCTGCCAAACATACTTAGTCTGACTGGATATACTGTTTGAACTTGAAATAAGCAATCCTTCTCTTGGGTCATGACACCACACAGAATGATCCTGGGTATCAACATTTCATGAAAATACAGTACCTCAACCTTCAGGGTAAATATCCCCTAAGACAGGGAAAATATATTCCTTCAAAATTTCTGCACTCACGTACCAGCCTACAGTGTCATAACCCAGAAAACTTACTAATCTTTAACACAATATGATAACAAGATGTCACAGAGGCACTTCTTCTTCCTCAGCTCTACAACTCTTTGAGTTTCGGCTTGGCATAGGCACTTCTACTGTTCAAATTTCCTAACACTAGTGTGAATGCTTAATACAATTAAACTCAGTTATAACGACTTTGATTTGTGCGATATCTTGGCTACAGCGTTATACATTCAGTAAAGGTAAAGTGCACCCTTGCACAGGCACTAAAGCTCTGTACAGGCCATATGGCCCAAAGGGGGAGCAGAGGTATAGCTCTACTCTTTCTTGACCATGGCTTCACACCCCAGCTGCTCTTTACCCCCAGGAAAGACCTGGTACCCATTGTACAGGAGGCCGGGTGGGCCCCAGGGACGGTCTGGACAGGTGCAGAAAATCTCGCCCCCTTCAGGATTCGATCCCCAGACCGTCCAGCCTGTAGCCAGTCGCTATACCGACTATGCTACCCGGCCCACAGGCACCAACTAATTCCCCATATGGCACGTTTCTCTTCCTTGACCAGCACAACGTGTAAGAGCATCTACCTCTGACAGAACGACATTGCCAGTCATCTGCTCCAACATAATTTTCCAAGAAGATGACCATTTTGAGAATTCTAAAATCTCCACCTTCAGTGGGCAACCCCTCTATGCTTTCAGCTACGTAGACAAATGCCATGCCTGGAAAATGACAATGGTAATGGTAATTCACTTTGTGTGTAAAGTTTCCCTCTAAGTTTCTGTTCCTGCAGTTAACAGGGACTGGTAAGGGGATTATATGGCCAAAGTAAAAAAAAAAAAAAAAGGGAAGTTCTGAGCACTGAAGGAAAGGCTAAAGTGATACGACATACAGAAAATGGAAAAATGAAATCTGACATGTGGCAGGGACTTGGTCTTGTAAATACTATGATCCAAATAATTTGGAAAAACAGAAACAAAATTATTAGTGCATCTGAAGAGAACGAATAAAGAAATTTCAAAAGCATGAATGAAGTGAACTCCACCAGTTGCTGCTTAAATGCTTTAGGCATGAGAGAAGTGACAATGTACCAGTGAGCAGTCCTCTTACTATTATAACTTTTGCTCTTCCTAAATTTTAATTTTAAATTAATACATTTTTTAGTGTAGACCTGTACGAAAATTTACAATTATATAAGAGTAATTTTCATTATTTCTAAATTCTAATTCTAATTTAAATTTTAGACAGATCACTGTATTAACATTAAGCAAAATGCCTGTAGGCATGCATTTTGTCTTGAAATAATTTTCCTTTAACTTTTGCCATACACTTCGCTTAGAGCAACATTCGTTTGTAACAACACAATTTAATGGGTCTCTTCAAAGGCATTATAACCAAGTTCAATTGTATTATGAAAGAAATCAAATACAAAGCCTCTCAACAGCACTCTGATATCCCACCACGAAACCACCAAAACTTCTTGGAAGGAAAAGTCTGTATTAGACACATTTTTCACACTGAGACTGCACAGCAACATAACAAGTGGGATGAAAGGGTCAACAGACATGCTTCATACTAAAGACTACCTTCCTCAGCAATGTGATGCTGTACGGTTTGGTGTACACACATTCCTCCAAAATAATAGTACACAGCACTATCTTTGTGAATGACATTACCTCACCTCTGTTACACAAATGAATTGAATTAAAACTACCAGCATGTTTCCTACCCCACCCTCAGGAAAATCTAGCCACATCAATATAATCTATAGAATTTTGTGCAACTTAGTGTGCAATGAAAACATTGTAGCAGAACAGGCCTGAAGGATGAGTGTAAATACATGGGTACATACAGTGAATCATACCAAACAATCTCCTGAAATTCCGGCATATCACTCTGAATTTTTGTAACTTTTATTACCTTACAATTCTCAAAACTTTATCATCAAATTTGTTATAAAGTGCATATTCCACCACTATGTCACATCCACAGCCAAGGTACAATCTCAAACTCTGAAAGGCTGTACAAGAAAAAAGTAGCAATATTACTAATATTACTGCTGCACACACACATCTGGTAGCAATCTTCTACATACAACATAAAATCTCATTACATCAAACTTAAAAATAAATGTTTTTCTTAAATTAAGGGTGAATCAAGTACTGGTCCAAATACGGCACGAACGTGTTATAATGCTCTTTAAAGCAGTGAAGTACTAGGAAGCACAAATGACAAAATTTACTTTTAATTTTAAGGCCAAATGTCCCCATTGTGTTATCAATACATTTGAAAAAACTTACAATAAGCTTTCAGCTCTTAAAAATTTCCTTAGGAAAATGAACTGCATTAGACATACAAAGCAGTCTTCAAAAGGAAGCAAAAACAATGTTAAGTATCAGACATGGAAACAGCATAAGAAAAGACGACTAACCTGCAGTCACGTTGCCCATGCTCCCTGCTGTTACGACGTTCGTGAGGGTCCTTTCGTTCTCTGTCAGAACCTCCTTTAGAGTACCTCTCCTCATGCCTGTCTTCCACCTTGTGCCTACCATCCTGTTCCTGTTTGTTGCAAACTTCTGTTGAAGTTATCCCACTTCCGGACTTCCCAGGCTTTGCAGGGTCCTCTCCTCTCCTATCCTGTTCACCAACTCCACTGCTAGCCAAAGAGTTCTCAGAACATTGGGATGAACGGGATGATGACGATGATGATGATTTTGTAGAAGACTTATCATCCTCATTGCTACTACCAGTATGGTTGTTGTTGGACTCCTGATAAGAAAAAGAGATGTTGAATATATCAAAGCTCAGATATGTGACTGCCCAAGGCTCTTTTCATGCCAACTGCCATCAAAGCCATCATAACTATCTCCTGACACCATAACCTTCACTGAACATTAAACCACTATCAACACACTATTTCAGTTGATAATCCCTTAATGAAGTGTTAATATAACGATCACCCATCTCTGATTAGTTTTACAAATACATCTAAAGTGTAGTGTGATTAACTGTGGTATATAAACAACATAAAATATCAGGCTTTCTTCGAGGATATGTGTAATGACAAATAAGTAAAAGAAATCCCTTAATGACTGAACAGTAATATTATGCTGTTGATTCCAAAGGAAATAAAATATTAAAATGTCACCATGTAGATGTACAAGAATTAGTAAAACAAACAACTGATCAGCAACTGTGTTCTCAAGAGTTGAAACCTGCATAACCAACAAAATTTTTTCATAAATACTAAGCATGCAGATGAAATAAAACTCATAGTTAACATTCCTTTGTGTATAATAATATGTAACAAAGGACTTGATACACTACTTAAAATGGAGAACCATGGCCTTAGCCTGTTATTCTTGTTTAAGCAGGTTAACCTTACAAGCAAACATGGAACAAGTGAGCAGCTCTTTGACACAAATACTGTGATTACTGTAACTCACAAAACAGGTCATTAATTTCTCAGCCTTGCTAGCAGAACCATTATTTCCCTTCCCCAGACTCACAACTATATTGAAACCTTATATTTACCTAATACAATGAGTGATCTTGGCACAAGTTGCTGTTGCACTCAATATGCTACTCCTACATACTAGTATATATTAACACTTACTTGGTATGATTTTTTCAGTATACCTGGCCTGCTGGTACTCACCCCATCACATCGTGTGATTGTTGAGTGTCGATTTGAAGATCAGAGCGTTGCAACTTTACACATCTCGCCTTGCGATGGCATTGGCACCACTGTCCATGCACATGGTAGTATATTTAACAGAGCGTGTTAATATTTTTCGATCTTTATACATATTTCCGATGGCATATTGCATTTTACAAGGTATCTGGTTGAAGCATTTTTAAGTCTTGATTTCTCCCCTTAAAACTCTGGTATAATGTGGTTGAGAAGCAGGAAACTGTTTTAACATCTAATATGGTTCTACACTTTCCACAATCAACTCAAATTTATTAGACATATATTGCTTCGTGTGAAAACTGAAATTAACGAACTGAAGCACATATTATACTTAATAAGCAGTAGGGGTCATACCATTGTGTTTAAAATCTTTCAGACCCTCCCACCCAAAGCCCACAAGGTTAAGTTACGTACTTACCTCACTCATATCCATCTGCACATTGTCATAGTTTACATCATCCTCGACTTGACGAATTCTATCCACACCTCTCTCTGAGTAATCCTGAAGCTCGAAGGAAAACAAAAACACACTCCAATTACAAATCTAAAGTTGCAACCAAGCACATAAACAAAAATTACGTAAAGAAAACTCTGGCATCCATTATGCATAGTTTGAGATCGACCAGGGCCTATCTGTGCGTAGATGCCAAAACGATAACCGACGTCCACCTCTGTATTAAACCCAATTCCCATCTTCAATTTACTCTAGTCAGTAGGTCTGTACATATGGAAACACACAGTGAACATTTTTTTCACAAGTCTTACCTTATTATCTCGATAATTGTCACCACTTTCATCATCACTTCCATATCCCACCAACGATTCCATAATGGCGTCGTACGTCTATTCTTCGCAGAGTGAACAACTGTTGCCACAGTTCACGCTTAAGAAACGATGCATTATACACATTCCAACCAGTACATTTTGACCTGGCCGGAAAAAATACTTAGAATACATGTATGACGTCATTAATTTCAAGATCAAACTAGTGTAAAAATGCTGCTGAAAATGTATTTGACAAATTCCACCGTTGGTTATCCTGATTCGCTGTGAAACCGAAAATCCAACATATAAAAAGACGTTTAAGGAAAATAATTCACATTTAATTCTTCCTCCCTTCGATGTAGAATTAAATTGAACGTAATAACTCCGAAGCAAATGAAAGGCAAACACCAAAGCGTCAGTAACTCTATACCTTATTTTCAGCCTACAATACTGCCAACATAACCCTTCACCTTGCCCCTACCATTGTAAGTTTCCACACAATAAGACTGGATGTTCATGCTGTATGAAATAATTCTGTAGCTATTGTAGGTTATTACAAAGTATACTTGTGATCTTATATGAGTTTTTATTACCATTCTTTTAAGGTTATTTTTGACATTTCATATCAATAAACCTGATCTGGATAAGCATACCCATTACCATGAAAATTGAAAAAAAGTTCTACAGATGAAGATATATTTTGCAGATTTTCGATTTCAATGACAATGATCCAAGATTAGGACAAGGACTGTAATGTACACACTTGATACACCTATAGCACAATGTTACATGCAAGATCACTCCATCTGATGGTATTTCAGTACGTATGTTAGGATAGCAACAACCGAGACTGTATTTTAGAGGTACCCAGGAATCTTGGCCAGAACACTAGCTCCCACTTTCTGTTTCCCTCTTTCTTCACAGTGTATGCCAGGATGATCCTCAATTAGGCCATGACCACTCTTAAATTCTTCCCAATTTATCAATCACCAATCATTCTGTCACTGATGCTTTATAATATGATATGCCAACAGCTTCTTAAAATAAACCACACACACAAATACAACTTTCACAGAAACAAGAAACTGAAAAATAAAGTTACAGATGTTCTCAGTTCACAAAAATGCACCTCCTCCTCCTTCTTCTTCTATTGTGAACCACCTTTACCAGTTCCCTGATCCAAACATTTTGTAACTTGAATTACCACCAAGATTGTTCCAAATCTGGAGTGTGCTTTACACTATTAGAGAAATGAGTCACAGGAATGCTATGAATAGTTGAGTACTTGTTTGTAGTCATCACACCATTAGCCAGAGCAGGGCAGGAAATGTTGGTTTGTCACTACAACATTTTTGTGATCAAAATTCAGTTTTAATCTGTTATTTACAATAGTGTGCAAAGACTGCAGGAAAGAATGGTAGTATTTGTCAGCAGTGTAACATAAATCTTTTCAAAGAATAGGTACCTCTAACATCATCACCATTCTTCTTTTTCTTCTTCTGATTACCTCAAGCTGTCTTTCACAAACCTTTCAAGATCTCACTCAATTAAATCTTTTTAAAGTGTCCTTTAAAGGCTACAGTATGCAACAGTGAATCAGAGAGAGGCTTGTATGTAAAACCATAGCTAGAGATGGACAAAATGTCTCATTTTCCCACTGTATTTTCTTTTACAAGCATCAATAATCAAGCATTTAATATTAAAAGCAAGAATTGTGTTTTTACTTTCTGGCTAAGGACTTACAGGATGGAATTCCATCACAGATCAATTTAAAGAGACTGATGTGCGTTAAGTAGCAATATAATTTCTAACCATGTAATTGACACAAAGGAATGAAATGCCACAAAGCAACCTTCTTCTCAGCCAGATACTATATGGGCAGTACATGGTATCCTACACCAAACACGTTTCATGATGAATATCACATTTTCAGACTTATAAATTCAACTGTGCTTGCATTTTTAGGTGGTGACTGTAAGCAATCTCAATGACATAGGTCTGCAACCTTATATCTGATACTGCACTGAATTTTAATGCTGGCAATTATTTAACTACATGACAGGTTAACAGAGGAAAGGGTTCAAAAATTTATTCTCAAAATTACTTATTCATCTGAAAAAAAATTTTTTTTTGGGAAGGTTAGAAGAAAATCATGGTAGTGGCAAGACTCACTCCTCACGTGTATGTCAGCTTAAAAGTTACAAAGGTGTTCTTAACTCATCACAATCATATAAAGAAGGCAGATCTTCACATTTATCACAAGCAAATGGAATACACATTTTGTTGTTAGCCATGAAACTGCATAAATTATAAAACATAAAGTATTAACGTGTATAAGCATTCTGGTACCTACTTTCACTTTTTATATTCCATATTTTATTGTAAAAAAATTCATTAGCAGTAATGTTGTGAGTGAAGTACATGAGGAATGGTAATGTTCATGGTCTTGTGAAGGACTCAGCCCTTCAGTGATGACATACCAGCTCGCATGATTTCATCCACCAAAAGCAGGTTGCTTGCTATGACAGAACTAAAAAGGAAGAAAGAAAACAACTATAGTGTACAAACACTATATACTGTTACAATCAAACAAAAAGTGCACTTTAATTTAAGACAAAGAACAAAATGCCCAGATGATATATCCACTAGTATTGATAGGAGAAAGCATTCCATTTTAGCCACAACAAATTTCAATTATGCAAAATAATTTTATTTTTATTACTTGTGTATGGTACCAAAACATGATGGCACGCACTCATGTAGTCTGAAATTTACAGGGGTCTTATAAATGTTAGCCAGCAACTTGGCCCAATGTTACTGCAAATTGATATGACTTGACAGTTTTTTCATAAAACTGTCCAATATAAGACTTGATGAAAATTCATTCCATTGTCACTTAGTAGTTGTAAGTGTGCAAAGAGATGTGGAGAGATGGCAGTTTTAATAGGCAGGCTACAGGAATGCAGATGCACCTAAAAATTTCCTTAACTGGAAGTCATGTCAGTGACCTAGTGTCAGCATCGGAACTGTTGAACAAACTTTTTTAAAAATCCAATATGTGAGATGTTCATATTCCTTATAGACACACACATAAATAAGCCACAAATAAGCTTAATAAACTACAAAGAACACTGCTGGGAATACTATATTATGGTGGACACCCTTAAATTTTGTTGCATGGAGAACAAAATGTGACACTTCCCCAAGAATTTTTTTTTGTGTTTTGCTGACAGTGCATCTCAGTATAATCTTAGTAACTGAACAACTTAATGCACAAATACACTAAACTTATTATAAAACAAGAATCTGTCCATTAGGTTGGTCAATTACTAAGACTTCCCCCAGAAGTGTAACATCAGATATATTAATCCACACACGAGGAGATTGCGTAAGAAGGAGCTTCATGATTTGTGCTCCTCACCAACTATTATTCAGGTGATCAACCTGAGAAGATTGATATGGACAAGGCATGCTGCAGGTATACAGGTAGAGTTAGGTGCTTATAGACTTGGCACGGAAACTTGAGAGAAAGTGACCATTTGGAAGACTGAGGCAGAGATTAGAGGATAGTATTAAAATTGCCCTTGCAGAATATGATGGAGGAAGAGCCTGAACTGGATTGATCTGGCTCAGGATAGGGCCAGGTGGCAGGCTCTTCTGAATGTTGTAATTAACTTTGGTTTCCATAAAATGCAGGGAATTACTTGATTAGCTGAAGAACTGCTAGCTGCTCAACAAGGACTCTGCTCCATTCAGTTAGTTAGTTACAATAATCCCTCATACACATTCTGTAAAAATATGTCAGGACATCCAAATCAGCACCAGCTACAATCTGTGCACACACAAGGGTCACATTTTGTCTTACATAAATCATGGTGCATCAGCTAGTATTGACATTTTTTTTATTATAATGGTCAATCTCTGACTCAAATGTACAAGCAGCTTTGCATTACTGAGATAATTCTGTCCTTCTAGTATGTTCACATTTAGGTAACATCAGTACACATTGTCCTGCAATGTCTGAGAGCTGCAGTAAATAGCTTTATGAGATGAAGTGGGTCAGACCCAAAAGAAGCAAACATCCGCAAAGTACAACCAACAGGATGCAACGTTTCACAACTTATTTATTTCTGTAAGGCGGTGTATATGTTTCGGACGGTTTTTCCGTCCATCATCAAGAGCTCAAAACTGCACGTAGCGCATCAGGTATTTGTAAAACCAATACTGCTACCTGCTGCTAGACTGGATGTTCCATCCCAGCAGGTAGCAGTATTGGTCTGACAAATACCTGATGCTTTACGTGCAGTTTTGAGCTCTTGATGATGGACGGAAAAACCGTCCGAAACATGTACACCGCCTTACAGAAATAAAATAAATTGTGAAACGTTGCATCTTGTTGGTTGTACTCTGCGGATGTATTCACGATGCACGGACCTATGAATGTTAAAAAAAAAACATACATCCCTTACAATAATAATTAAGCAAACACTATTTGGCCCAACAACTATTTATAAAAGAGAGTAACAAATAAGAAACTTCTATTCTTAATAAATGCAATGCACTTTACACACACGTTGCACCCTAGTATATAAATATTATAAAATATTTGCTCAGCATGGTGAAGCATGTCATTTATGAGAGGAGCCCACACACACCTTTAATTGAAACTGCTCCTACTATTAGATTCAGTAGCACGTGAATGCGGGTAAAAGATGTGTTAAATAGAATTTGTCTCTGGTACAGATTGACAGTTAACTTCAACCTACACATTTGTTTCCAGCTCCTTATTCTGTTTATAACCGATTAATTACACTCAACAAGGAGGCTAACATTGTTACAAGTAGTAACAGCATTACCACATGGATGCCAGCACACTTCATGGAGGGTACGTAAGGTATGCCACATGCAAGGAAGTACTTGCACATATTGGACAAACACAATACCAGAGCCACTCAAGATACAGTGAATTTCCTGCAAAGTATAAACTTATAAAACAATTACCAATTCATTGCAGGCTAGATTACTCACCAGGAATTTATAATCTGCTTCTTCACGATGAAATTGTCATAGATCCCTGCATCAGCCGGTCTTAAGGCCTCCCCAGAATTGACATCCAAGCCAATCGGCTCATTAAGTAGTTGCGCTTCCTCCTGTAGCTTCACAATTGTATCCTGAGCATCAAAACCGCTGTTCACAGCTATGGAGACAAAACAGTCAGCTTCATTTCTCTCAAGTATACGTAATCTGCACAGGCCATATAGATCAGCCAGGCAGAACATGTGGCATGCAGAGGAGAGATGAGAAATGCCCAAAATTCTTGGTCAGAAAACCAAACAGGTAAGGCAGGATAATATTAAAAGAGGATGGTAAAATCTGGACTAGAATCATATGACTCAGAACAGGACCCTACAAGCTGGCATAGTAGAGTGAATGTAGTAACCAGGCCAGGGGCTGTATGGTCCTGGATTCAAAGTCTGGTTGTGGCAAGAGATTTTTCTCTTCACTAATATGCCAAGACCGGCTGCAGTGTCCACCCAGCCTGCTACTCAGTGGGCACTGGGGACTCTTTTCGTGTGGGTAAAGCAGCTGGGGCATGAAGTTGAGCACTCCATCTAGTGATAAGATATACATGAGTGAAACTATTCCTCCACTCCCTGTTACATGCTTTCATGGCATTTACATGGACTACTTTACTGTTTTTAGGTTTCCCAGTATAGAAACCAGTAACAGGACCTTTTCAACAAAGTAAGAAAACTTTTGATTTCTATTAAAGGTACCCAAGTGCCTCAGAGGGATCAGAAACTATGATTCATTACTATGTAAACGCAGAAAATTTCTAGCGTGCTAAAAATAAGCACAACAAAATTTATTTTGCAAGATTATTATTATTATTATTACTACTACTACTACTACTACTATATGCCTAATATCTGTGATACAACTAAAATCATGGGCTCAATTATGAATATCACTTACCTAAAGTCTTAGGAATGACAAGTAGAGCCTCAGCATAGGCCTGAACCCCAAGACGGGTTTTACCCTTTACCTCATTCTTGTAGCGAAGTAACTCTTGACTTGCTGCTATCTCAAATGCACCAGCACCAGGAATAAGACAACCTGCCCAACATAATTTACTGTTAAAAGCTTAGTTAAGATATACCAAACACTAAATAATCAACAGCAAATTAGAAAGTCAAGGTCCAGTGGTTACACTCCTGTTTCATATTCTGGAGGCTACAGGGTCACACTTTCATCTAGAAACCAGCTATCATGACTGAAATTTTGATGCAGCTCTGCCATTCAATTCAGCAAATTCTAGGAAATGCCTTAAACCACGCCATGACCAGTTCCTACCACACTGTTTCCAATTCATTATTCACTTACCACCCTACTATTCCATGCTATATAATCTCAGCTACTGGCAGCACTGTGCAATAATCAGCTATTCAGAAAAGTCACTCTTCAGAATACATGAAATGATTATCAGAAACAAAATTTAAAGCAGGACATTTTCTGAGAGCTCTTGTTAAATCTTTGTACTAAATCATATTTTGCAAGCAATATTCTAAACTCCAGTACTAATAATACTGAACACAGTGCCCTCAGCACATAGCAGGCTGCAAAGTTAATTTTCTAAAGCTCTCTATTAGATATGAGATACATGGTTTGCTCTTTACTCTAACAATTTTACCCTCAGGAAAGGGTCCCAATATTAATTGTGTATGAGGCTCATCAGGCCTCAGAGTTAGTGAAGGTACTGTTAAGAGTGGGAAAAAATCTCTTCTGTGCAGTACGCAGACCCCAGCCGTCCACCCTATAAATAATCAGCTCAATATGCTATCTTAGTAAAAACAATTGCTGGTTACTGTAAAAAAATATATTTTAAAATGTCACTCAACTCACCATCATCAATAGCATTTTTTATGGCTCGCAACCCATCACGAATAGCATCCTTAGTTTGTATAAGCGTATGTTTGTTCGGGCCTTTGATCAAAATTGTGACACTCTGAGGAAATTTACATTCCTCCACAAATGTGAATTTGTTCTCACCCTGCGAAGAAAACAATACACTACTACAGAACATTCAGTAAAGTTCACACTGATCACTAGCAAGCAAAATATTTTAGGCTTAATTCCTTTCTACATACAATCAGTTGCAGGTTCTGCTTGAAACAGAGTGGTTTACATTCTAATACTAAAAGCCAATGAGATTCACTATTTCTCAACTTTATTTTGGTAAAGAACTCTATTGTTTTGGACAGATTTACTGACCATCATCAGGAGTCTTAGTACTGCATTCACAGCAATAGGTATTTATCATATTAGTTCTGTTGACTGTCTGCTAGCAGACAGTCAACATAACTAGTATGACAAATACCTATTGCTGTGAATACAGTACTAAGATTCCTGATGATGGACAGTAAATCTGTCTGAAACATGTAGAGTTCTTTACCAAAGTAAAGTTCAGAAACAGTGAATCCCATTGGCTTTTACTATAAGAATATATCATGATGCACGGTCCTCTGAATGTCAAAAAAGAGTGGTTTACATGTTTCTGGACAATAAAACTGTTAATGTAGAGTTTATTTATTGACATTGTTAGTAAATCAAACATATCATACAAAAATGAATGTTATATATTATATGAAGATACCAGTTTCTTACCAGTACATGTTCATATACTAGGCCTGCAAAACCAAGATGTTCCTCTGTAAGATCATCAACACTGTTCATGGCAGTACCACCACATGCCAGTGCGAGACGCTCCATGTTGCGTCGCTTCGCTCTCCGGAGAGCAATGATGCCTTCCTTTGCCAGCATATCAAGGGACATGGGATCAATACCCTGCAGACAACAAACAGAATAATGATACAGTGCAGAGTACATGTATGAATTTGTGATTCAGCAGGCAGAACAGAAGACTTCATTACACAAACACTTCTATTTTTGTAACAGTATACAACAATGTTTGCACACTGATGGAAACTGCAAAGCTACAGACTTGGCTACCAAATATCAAATCATCAAGGCTTACCAAGAGATAAATGTCAGCAACAATAAAATTTGTATGCACTACAGTCTATCTTCAGCTCTCCTACACTCTCATTACAGTCACATGTAAAGGCCCAGTTACAATTTCAGATACACCATACACTCTCCTTAATTTATCTATGCTGTTGCTTCTGAATAATATATCCTATACAGATGCTGACATCAAGCTAGCTATGATGAGATAAATTAATTCTTTTTGCAACAATGACCTTGTGTCTCATGCAACCGACAAGTGACACTCCTAAGATAAATATATCACCTCCATCTAGCACAGACATTGAAAATAAGAAGACGTATAACTTCTCCCTCTCTGTGCCCTAATGGCATGCACAGGACAACTTCAGCTTTACCAGTCACCATGGTCAGGCCTTCAAGTACCCACCTGCTTACAAAATTTAAAATAACTCAACATTTTGAGGTTTTGGATAATGACAATAAATGAAAATGAGGCTGTGGTGATAATAGTGAATTTTTTAATGTTTACCATCCTGAAGTGTTTAATACATATATGAATATATAATGTATTGGTCAAACACAACAAAATTTTATTATGTTTTTTATTATTTAGGGCAACATGTTTCGTTTCTTATACAATCATTTTCAGGCCCTCTAAGATACATATCGCTTGCGCGTTTGGGATCCCACAACGCATTTTAAACATTGCTAAGTAAGGATCTGTATCTTAGAGGGCCTGAAGATGATTCTATAAGAATCAAAACACGTTGCCCTAAATAATAAAAAACGTAATAAAAATTTTGTTGTGTTTGACTGTTACATTATATATTCATATATGACAACAGTGAGTTTAATGATGACGGTATGCACTTAGTTATTCCAGAATGCACACAATTAACAACAATGACAGTGAAAATAATGGAGATGAAAAAGACTGACCAAGACACAGGACTGGAAGAGTTGCCAATAACACTGGTATAGCAATGTAAGAGAATTTTTCTACAAGAAATGAAACAACACTTTGTGATATCCATGCTGCCCAAATTAAAGTGACTCTGATACAGTGAATATATTTCAAAACACCTGCTGCTTCTTCACAGCCATGCTGAAGGTCAAGACTGCAATACACAATGCTACACCTCACCTTTTGGTTTATTACAACGAATCTTTTGTCTGTATTGTCACACAATTTCTTCTTTAGGTCAATGACCTTCTGTACTCTCTTCTCAATGAAGTCCCGTTCAGCGGACACCAGCTTTTCTCTCTCTTCTGCAGATTTGTAGAAGAAGCCCGCATTCACCTCACTACACAAAGTTTAAACGTGCTTCAGCAAGTAAATGACTATAAAGCTAGCAAACATGGAGAAGTACCAAACATTACCTAGCCAAAACAGCTACATGAAAATGTACTGTCATAATTCAAAATACACTTGTCTTACTAAGCACCTCACCTCACAGATTAAGTGTCTTGTTGCAAATGTTCCAAAATTTGAAGACAGAATATTCAGTTGACTGTTTTATAAGAAATAAATCATAATGGAGCTGTGTCTTGCTGACATGCAGACTGACCTCTTCTCATACTCCATGCTGACATTGCAGGTCAAAATATAGGCATTCTCCACCCTCTTAGGCATGTCTGGATGTCGAGATCCATGATCCATAACAAGCCCTCGCACCAGACTGGTCTCAGTCGATGTCTTGTGCTGCATTTCCATAATCTCCACCATGTGCAAATCGACTGGCTTATCTCCCTGACGCACAGCCAGTACTGCATCCACACAAATCTGTAATACAACATAAAATGTCAACTCTAAGACACTCACATCCTTAGCACAGGCTTCACAGTTTTGGGAAAAGGAAACAGACTTCTGTGCTTAAGGAGTCAGGTTCAAGACAAGTTGGATTTAGCATAAATTTCACACATTCATTTCCCTTCCCTCATCAGTGTAATGTGCATATGCAGAATACCAACCCACATTCAGCTGCAAATCCTTTCCGTTTGGGATAAAAGCACTATCATTTCACAACAGCCTCCTTTACCACTGTCAACACACACTAAAGCCAAGAAGGTACAAATATATCCAGGGACATTAGCAGTGGCTGCAGTGATGACAATAACACCACCACATATTTTTTTTTATTATATTTAATCCATAAATGATTGCAGCCAAATTTGCAGAACCCAATTTCTATTATTATTTCATTACATTTCATTACTGTCTATAACAATTTTTTACCACCAGCTCCAAAAATAATAACTGTTAGGAACACACAGTGTTTCCACAACTCTATAATATCCACTTTTATTACCCAAACAATAATTCTTGAACCCTGAAGATGGAACCAATAGGATGTCCCGAAACATCAGTCAGCAATTACCACTACTCGCTGCATAATAACCCAGAACAGCGCAGTTCTCATTATTGCATACTTTGTGAACATTTTCACTGCAGTGCCAGACGCAAGGAACATTAGCTACAAATATATATTCTTCTGAACATGGAGTTATATCCATAACAAACATTAGGTCATGCAATGATTATAATATTCGCCACTCTCAGCCCTCGAAAAAGGAAAATGAATGAGTTGGTAAGACTTGTCAGAGTTAAAAAAAAAAAAGTCATGAGTGAGAGAGTTAGTGTCTCCAAGTTCATTCTTGCACCAACAAAAACAAAAACTAATGAATTACATGTCCCAGCAATACCTTACATCACTTATTACCTCTTGCCCCACACAAAAAAAGATATAAATTTACATCTGTGACCACCTTACACATCTTGTAAGTGTCTTATGATTGCATGTACACAGAGATTATGGTAATGGTACTGCCTGCCTGTCACAATAGGTGTTTTGTATCTTCTGTTATCCTTAGGTATATGATTTGGCAGAGGTGGTGGTATGGGAGGTATATAAAGAAATCTGCACCTAAATCTCACCAAGTAATGAACCCAGGACCCTCTGAATAACACCATGTTTCACCTTAATATTTCTAATGAATCACAACAGCCATAAAACAAATGTCTAAATATTTCTTACTCTAAGCAACAATGAACATTAAAATTGTATCACTTACATCAGTTAGTACATCTGCCAGCTGCTGATGGATTTTGGTACGCAAAGATGTACGCGCCACATTCAACAGACTTTCACGTGTCGGTTCAATCTTAATCTTCAGTTTTTCAAGCACTTCCAGAGTCTTCGCTCGGGCCTTGTCAAAACCTTCTGTAATAATGCGTGGGTGCAGACCCTGCAAATAACAAAAAACAGTTAATAACACACAAAAAGTCAAACATCCAAGAGGCTGGGTGAAAACCAGTGCTAGCGCAGATAAACTTCTCTCCAGCCCGAGAGGGGAAACAGCAAACCAAAATGGTAAAATCTATGCAGGGGATATCCCACTGTGTTACACAATTCAATATAAAACCCAGAAAATCAGCTGAACACAATTATTTTTTTGTAATTAAAGTCAGTTACATCAAATTGCTACATGTTTGAGCAAAGAAGCCATACTCAGGCAGAGTCCATATCAAATACAAGGGACATATGATGAATAATATAATGCACACTAGTATACATCTACTTACAGAGGTACTGAGATACACATCTTCCAACTGAAGTTTATGGTATTTGTTTATGTAAGAGAAAGGCCTCATCCAGTTTTAACAAACCAAAATAGTAAACACGTCAGATATACGTATCAGATGCAATCAATGCTGGTAATTCACTTACCACCAATCTAACTAATTTTACTCTATAACGATTAAAAGACCACATAAATGTCCTCACAGATTGTCTAAGTTCTCCAAGTTCCTGGTCAAACTCAATGAAATGGGGGAAGCAAGACACTGGTTATGGAACTGAATTCTAAAGGCCTTTAAATTGTACTTACTTCTGATATATAAAGGTCAGCTTGCTTCAAAAGTTCACCAATGACAAGAACAGTCGAAGTTGTTCCATCTCCAGTCATGTCATCTTGAGCAGTCGACGCACGTGCTATTAGTGAAGCGGTGGGATGCTGGATTTGCTGTCAGCAAACAATTAAAAGCAAAGACAGAGTTAGGATTCTCACACTGGTGACCATGAAGGTGTAATGTCATACAGTCTGTGCCAACAATTTGAGGCAACCTGCTGCTTCTATCCTCAGGGCAGAAACAGTAGAGCACTGTCTTCTGGCCAGAAGAAGAAGGCAGCATGTTCTTATGAAATGTTCATATTCTCCAAACTACAATACAACACATTCTGGATGACAGTACTTTTCAAGAAAACACTGTAAATCTTGTCATACGGACTGGAATTTAAAATATTATGTCTAAAATGTTAAGCCACTGAAGCTGAATGAGCAGAGCGACAGGGATATAGACTGGGCAAACATGTTTAATTCCTCTTAGGCCCAAAGGTATATTTTGCTTTACCATAATACCCACAGCAGTTCCATGCTCCACACAACCTCCCAGGCAACATATTACATCTCTTTCCAAAGGGATAAATGTTGCTGGTACGTCACACTACTTACAGCCATCCCAAGGTTAATTATATTCACAACTTTCATAACCACATACTTCTTCATGGCGTCATACTCAAGATACATGGAATAGCTCTACTTTTACCCCTAAAAACATTCCTAACAACAATGCATCTGTAACATAACACTGAAGTGCATTCACACAACCACTGTTACCATGGAAAAGCAATAAGTATTAAATATTCTGCATGTGTGTTTGTATTCTTGTCTTAGTCATCTGGCAGGTAAAGCACATGTGATACATTATACAGTGATACCTTGGCTAACGAAGATAATTCGTTCCAGAATCACATTCGTTAGCCGAAACACACATATAGACGGAAAAGATAAGCTCCTGGAATGGCCCAACCATTCTTGTTTACTGCTTTATGTCATCCACTAAAACATTTGTTAGCCGAGTCCGAAAAACAGCGAAAAAATCTTTGTTAGCCAAAAAATTCGTTAGCAGGATCACTCATTAACCGAGGTATCACTGTATTGTTAGATGTGGCATGTCTAGTTCTACCACATTTTTCTACATTACCACACAACCAGCAGTTTTGGGGAAAAAATTTACTGCACATAAAATGCGTTTTTTGATTTTCTCTAAAACTTTTGCCTGAAAAATTTCACATTCTAAGAATAATTCAGCAAGATATTACCACAATATACATTAATCCTCATGTACAATACAAGTTATTCTGGTCAGATTTTAACCAAACCTGAATTTTCTAGCCAGATTTAAAAAAAAAAATCCTCAAATATGAATTTCATGAAAATCAGTCCTATGGAAGTTGGATGGATGGACAGACAGACAGACATGATGATGCTAATAGCTGCTTTCAAAATTTTGTGAATGTGCCGAAAGATGGTGCATTTCATACAGTTACTATGCATTTCATTAGCAATGTATTAAAAATAATATGTTCCAGAAGAAAATTAAAATGTAATACAAAATATTTACAGTGTAGTCTTCCTGGATGTAATGTCAAGCAGTGTGATGCCTATTTACCAAACCACAGTACACTGCAACACAGCACAATACTCATTGCTGTGAGGACCTCATGCCCAATAAAACACATGTCCCATCAATCAGCACTAATTTCAAAAGACACAGTTTCTTTTTTTACTCAACATTTATTGGAATGTATCTCAAAATGCATTTGTACCCTAAGGAACTTCATGCCGTCTGGTTCAGTCTGAACAAAAATTAATCATGGTCAATGAACTTTGGGAGGTCAATGAACTTCAGAAGCAGCTTCCTTCAGAACAGAGTTATTAAGTGAAGCCAATCAATAAAGTTCCAGGACCCAGTCTATAAATGGATAAACATGAAATAAGAGGAAAACTTTTATTTTTTATTTTTTTTATTGACTGCCAAACACTTCTCATATCTTTAAAAAAGCCACACAGAACAACCATCTAACACATTTCATATGGTTTCATTTTGCAGTTACATTGCATGGAATGACTGTTCTAAATCTTTCTTTTCGCTAATTCTTGGCAGTTGTAACACGAACTAACAGACACCAGGTACAACTGGTTTACATGCCAAACCACACTTGTGGGATAGCACGAGTCCTGGTATTTTCTTGTTTGACACATTAATCACTCCAAGAAGGCCAGATTGGTTCAATTTGTTCATTAAATTTCCTAAGGGATTCCAAACCCCAAATGCCATCACAAAACATTCTCCCACAGCAGAAATGACATACAGAAAGAGAGACATGGATATGCCAATAGGCTACATCATATTATTGCACAGTATGAATAAAAAGTGTCAAAAGTATGCCAGGTTATGCATCACAAGTTTTTAATGTATGTAGTAATCAAAAGTAACAATGGGAGAATTCAGGTGAAGTGGTTAACAGTGCCGTCAGCACAGAACAAATGGTAATTCATGAATACTGAATTAGAAGTGATGTGGAAGGAAGCAATCATGTCTTACAAATATTATACCAGACAACAGCATTCACTTTCCTCTACAGCTTGGAATGCCAGGAAAGTTATATTACCTGGTGGGTGGACCGATGACATGTCTTTCCCAAAAAATGGTTAGTGTAAATCAGTATACCTCACATTAAGGTGTCTTTAACCATCATATAACATTACATTGTGATGTAGTAGACATGACTATAATCTACATTACCATTTCATGGAGCAGAACATTGCCATCTTTTGTAATCTTAATGTCTCCAGCTCCAGACACCAGCCTGATCACAAACAAGAACAAATGGCAAAATCTTAGCAAAAATTTAAATGATAACATGTAATATTTCATTAATTAGCTATGCAGACATTAACTCTAATTATGATGTTCCAAATTTTCAGTCATAATAGGTCACTCTTGTAATAACAGATGCACAGAAGTGGCACTGAGGGAAAAGTAGCAGTTTGGACAAAATTAATAAACTAAGATTGCTTGTAAGACTGTGTTATATTCACAAATTCAAAGACTTTATTCCAAAGAGTTTTGTTAACAATTCCAAACCACTAATGGTGTACGGCAATCCACTTTTTGCAGACATGATCAAAACCTGAATTCTACATATACGCCGCACAGCAAATTCAAATGAGTGCGAAATCCTCCAACAATTGATAACTGCATTCATTTAAATCTTACAATACCGCAGCATTCAGTTCTTCAGGTTCTGAAAAATAGCCGGCATCACAATGCCAATTATTATGTCCTTATATGGTCATACTGGCGTAATTATTATTAAAGATTGTACCGCTTGTTAACAAGTAGCTCTTCGGCATTATGAAGCCTTTAACAATGCAACTCATACAAATATATATATTTTCGTACGGTGGCTTCTTAGCCCTGCGTCTATTGACACCACATGGCCATAAGAAAGTTCAACTTACATCTTCATCGTCCCCTTCGGGCCCAAATTGGTTCTCATCACGTCCTGAATTCCCTTCGCTGCGGAAATATTTATTGCTAGAGCCTGAGCAGCTCTCGCAAATTCTGCTTTTGGATTCAACAAACTGATTGCTGCCATTTCTCGAAGTTTCAATCGACACAATTTTAAACGCAACAAAAATTCACCTCACCGAAGCACGAGCACAATGATTACACAGCGAACGCATAAGGCAACAGGAAGCATGGATCAGAGTATCTATGCCATGTTTTATCGATCTCTCTGCCACCTATACCAATTGCACTGTAATTACATTGGCAACTAACTCGACTATCGTAACGTTGTAAGGGTGCGCGCGAATCAACACAAAACGGCGGTTCATTTGAAACTAGGATCGTTATTTGCACCTAATTGTTTCCTTTGGGTCATATAATAACTTTCCTTACATGGAAGCATGCACGAACTTAGTATGAACGGAACAATACGTTCTAAAACAACAACCAAGACTGCATCACAAATGGGATTTGTTAATGTTTAATTTTTTAAAATAACCCATCACCACACCAACATATAGTGTAAAAAAGAAATAAATATTGCATTATTTGTTTAAATTAAAACTAAATACATAACTTGATTCAGTACATAACACAGTGCTTCCAAAATGAAGGATGATACTCTGACATATAAAAGTTGTAGTGTACTTACCAAAGTATATACTTTACATTCTGCACGACAATGATGTACTTCAATTAGACAGTAATTTAAATAAATAATAAAGGCCTTTAGATTTTTCTATGGGTTCAAAATGGTGACATCACATCTCATGTGCCACAGTCTGCCTCAGAAACACAGTATGGTAACACTTCAAATTTCCAGATAAATTAGCATGTTAATTCCCCTGGGAACACACCTTGGGATAACCAAGATCCTGCACAACTGCATGCATGCTGCCAATGACAGGGAACAGAGTTGGTCTATCCTCACACACACACACAAACAATTCTTGACTTGTGCGGGTTTCCAGGCCAGAGACAAGGTTCCAGTCCTAGTGTATCTGTCACTTACTGCCTGCCTATTCAAAACATATTCATACAATCCACTTCCATTCAATGGGCAGTACAGAGCACCACAGAAAACATACACCTACAAATCTCGGGGAATTGACATACATACACTCTTGAGCAACTGTATCACTGGCCTCTGATCATGTTTGGATGGATTCTCTACCTGTTACATCATCTTAAAGCTGTACTGTAATGTAGTCTGCACTAATCACTCACCTATTTAAATGCAATCTTCCTCACAACTGTCTGCCAGGGTGCTCACCAAGTCAAAATAGCAGTCATGCCATCTACAATGCAACAGCAGCACCATAAATGGATCTCAGTTGCGCATGCTTTACATATATATATATATATATATATAATGTGCTACATTCCTTCAAAGACTCCTTGCAGCACAATAACAGAAAAAAGTCATTTAAAGTAAAGCTGTACTATTACTATTTCAATAAATTCACATTAAGCAATTCAAATGCAAACCCAACACAAATATGAGGAGAGGGAAGAGTGTCTGAAAATACAAAATACACACGTGTCAACTACATAAATTTTATTGATACAACATACATATGAGTTATTAATGTTTTACCACGTTACATCCACATTCTGGCCAATAACATCAAATAGAGTGGCCCTGTATTGGTGCATATGCAGGAATTACGAAAGTACATCAGTACTCATTTAAATATATTGTATTTTAATAAAAATGACACATGAATTACCCACAAGCACATTTGCCTCATCTTTCAAATGGTCTATAACTACAAACACAGTAATTTCTCAGCAAGCATTATGAACATGAAGTCATCCTTCACGAATGAATTCATACCTGTTTGCCAACCAGCTACAGGACACAGATTTGAAATTTCAGAATGTTCCACATTCTGCCTCACATGTGCAAAATGTTGATAGTTTTATAATAATTAAATTGCTGAAATCAAACCAAAAAGACTATTGAAAAACTTCAGATTATGACTTAAAGGAAACTGTTCAGCAGAAGTTCGCGATATATACATGGCATACACTGAGCATTTGTTTTAAACATAATGACATTACAGAATGTTCCAATGGCAACTGTGAGGCATGCAACCAATATCTGGCATGCAGACCATCTCTCAGCAGACCGTGAGTTACATCCCAAAAATTTCTCATGAGGTGTAAATCTTTGTCATACCACTTGTATTTCTTTTACACAGTGCCATATTTACGCAAATACTGGAGACAATGTTTACTAATTCATCATCTGAAAAGCAGGATCAACTTATAATGACACACAAAGTTAAATACATCGTGTACAGGCATTTTCCTGAAAAGTGAAGACTGTGTAGAGTGGTAGCCATCATACATGCAGGGTCATCTTACATTTGGGTAAATATGGTAGATGTTTATACACTGCATGTCACGTGTAGCAGGACATAATTTGAAGAATTAAACATGGAAAAGAGCTCAATTGGAAATGCATTTTTGGCATTATCTAACTACCTGAAGAAACCACTTCTTCTTCTTCTTCTTCTTCTCCTCCTCCTCCTCCTTCTTCTTCTTCTTCTACTCCTCCTCCTCCTTCTTCTTCTCCTCCTCCTCCTCCTCCTTCTTCTTCTTCTTCTTCTTCTTCTTCTTCTTCTCCTCCTCCTCCTCCTCCTCCTCTGCCTCATCCTTCTTCTTCTTCACAACTACCACCACCACCACCACCACTGTCATCGTCATTACCATTTGCATCACTGTTGCTAAAACACTGTCTGTGCTATGAACGTGCAAACACCCAACACTTTAATCTGAACATTACATTAAACATGATTCAGCTACAAATCAATGTAAGCTGCTCATTCTAATGTATTTTAAGCCCGGGAAATCAGGCCCTTTTTTTCACAACACGAATCACATGCACTTTGTAGTACTGCCACCCACAGCACATATAATTTAGGGGTAACTTTAATCACAACAGTTATGTACTGAAAAAATACTGACAACCCAAGTTCCACAGAGCTCATCTCAAAGGCTTCTCATTATGCTACATGATATATAATTAACACTAGCCTTCAAGAAAAATGTAACTTTGAAAGACGACATGGTCTGAAAATATCATTGTGTGCCTGGATTTTACTAATGAGTTGGAACATCAAACTTCACTGAAATATGATGAGATTCTATGTACAGTGGCAGCAAGAGGTTTCAAATGTTAAATATGATACATTCACCCAGAATGGAGCCTTTTGGTAGATGCAAATGGACAGAGAGTTACACAGATATTCATCTTCTGATTTAAACCCTTAAGGGAGATGGCAGAACATGCTCACAGATTCAATAAACCTACTCACAGCCATATTTCTGCAGAGTGACTAACAATGCCATCCACTCTGCAGCACTCGGTCCCTTATTAACACATGAATGTGCACCGTAGAGCAGTGGACTACACCTGCTACAACTGCTTCATGTTGGTTTACTGGTGCACTACACAATGTCATAAACAACACAGCAATTAACAGGAAATAATTTTTCAACTGTGAAAATTACACAGGTAATTCCCAATGACCTTTGTGATTTGTAGCCTGTGGGCTCAGCGGTTCCCAAATTAACTGGTGTAGTCCCCACAGGAGTCCCATTTAGGATGTGCACAGCACACCCCAGACAACTCTAGGCTTTCACCCACTGCTCACAGTTTAGAATGCAACATTTTTCCTGTTCCATCCCCTACTTAATTTGGATTTATCAATATTACCCACATTTTAAAATACTTTCCTACACTTAATAAGTATTATCACAACATTGCTTCATACAAAACTGTTAATATAATAAAAACATACAAAAGATACATTATCTCTCATAACAATGACTTCATTTGTGACCTGACCAAGGAAAAACAATTGTCAGAAAGTAACAAACTGAATTCTCTATTGATGATCTCTATAGTAGTTAGCTTAGAAGCTGGGTAGGGAGGAGGGGAAAAAAAAAAAACTAACTGACCATTCATTCAAACCCACACTGTTAACATTTAATACACCCACTGTTAGTGATATCACCTGCCACCACCTTTGTCTCCTGATGGCTTAGCTAGTCTTTAACAACACACAACTTATTCTCCGCCAGATGATGGCCAACTTCAACGTAACCTTTTAAAAATAAACTGCTGTTTTTACAACTAAAGAACTTGAAGACCATCAGTATAGCAATGGCTGCTTGGTCTGCATGTTGAACCCAACATACTGCAAACACAGTATCTTACTTGGACACACTGGGTTTCTACTCTGGATTCATTTGGTGTTAGAACAGTAAAAAAAAACACCCTACCTTGTCTGACGGTTAAGGGTAAGTGTCCAAACAAGATTAAATCACCACAGAAATAAAATTATGGTATTCTTTAATAGAATCCAACACTGGAGCATTAAAACATCAGGAAGTGGATGTCTCATACTGTTGTCACAAAAACCTACAACAGCCCAGCTTCCTTAACATTTTCTACCTAAAAATAGAAGGAATCCACCCCGTGATAGCTCAGTGAGGTGATTATGACTGATAGATGGAAACTACACCACATCGGATCTCAGAGTGGTCCTGATATTCTTACCATTATCAAACATTTCAATTTGATGCTGGTAAAAACCATGATATGTGTACAAAAATATCTCAATCAAGAAGTGATTTGATATCAATGCATAATTTCACATTCACCATTCTGTGCATTACAGTTCAATATTACAATTTGAACCAACAAGTGCACCACTTGCAGAAAACATAACGCATCTCTTTTGTAAAATTGTGCGCTCCCTGATGATGGGCCAGTGAGGCCAAAAACGTATACAAGCTGTTGTGTTGTAATGGTGTTACTTGAATGGAATTGTGTGCATTCATTAGTTTGAATCATATCAATTCATAAACCTCAGAATGAGAGTTTGGCATCATACTACTAAGAAAATCACATTACAGACCACATTCACGTTTGAGCATTTCATCATTTGGTGATAAACTACACTCTCCTCTTTAGCCTCCTATGTGTACATACTCTGAGGACATATTACAGCAACAAATAACATCATGAGACACTGGTGTCACCACAGTGTTTGTAAATAATAAGAAATAACACACAAAAATGTAACATTTATAAATGAGTATATATAGACATACATACAAAACATACATGTAAAGTACATAAATATAATGCAAACAATTATATGAAGAACACTGTAATATGTAATAAAAGGCACCATCTTCGTTTTCTTGTCTGAAATTGATATTCTCAATTTAGCAAGGTACCAGAAAGCAGGCTTCCTAATTTACTCCAACAGAACAATTTTTAAAAACATACAGTGAAACCTCAAGAGGTGAAATCAGGCACAGACAAAAGGAAAATATTAGATTTGCTCTCAAAAGAATATGGTACAATGATGTGGGCTGCATTAAAATGGCTTAGGATTGTGGTCCAATGGTGGGCTCTTGTAAACATGGTATGAGAATCTCTGGGTTCAATAAAAGAAGGAAATTTCTTAACTGGCTGAAACATTCAGCGTTTCATGGAAGACCCTGCACCAAGAAGTCAGTAGTATATTTTCCAGCATCTCCAGTACCTTCACAGGCCACAACAGTTTCCTCCTTTATCTCACTGCTAAAGCAGA
>Ga0123352_10001985_pt1 | contig 28037 bp, 26 predicted proteins | sample TergutLab28metaG_FD_89700 | JGI IMG/M metagenome (GOLD analysis project Ga0123352, IMG submission 89700) | Labiotermes labralis P1 segment gut microbial communities from Petit-Saut dam, French Guiana - Lab288 P1 | ecosystem: Host-associated > Arthropoda: Insects > Digestive system > Gut ... | reverse complement strand
TGCTAAGGGCAGAAATAACGCTATAGCATAATGCGTCTTCATGGTTTTTGAATAATACAAGCTTAAAAAGCAGTCACGTTTATCCAAAACCCGAAGAACACGTTTATGTACCATAACAAGTATGGTACTTGCAGATATAATCACAAAGTACTTTGTTTGAAGAAAATGCTTATACTATTCATAAAACAAAACCCTATAATCATTTAAGAAACCGTTATCATATGAAAATTTCACAGAAAATATACCTTTATTTTCTTGTATCCATTTCAAAAAATGTCGGTCGGCTTCGTGCATTGGCAGGTCATTAAGTTTGCTTTTATCCACCCAAACTAATTCGCCCTCGCTACATGACTTAATTTGACCAGAAAATTCGTTAGCAGTATATAGAAAAACGTACCAATCATCGTTATTAAAATCTTTCGGAAAAGTCATTATTCCTCGCAATTTTGGATTGCGAATTTCTAATCCGCTTTCTTCGTAAACCTCTCTTATGACACAATCTTCCGGAGATTCACCTGCTTCAAATTTTCCACCCAATCCTACCCATAAATTCTTGTGCATATCGTTTTTTATTTTCACCCTATGGAGCATTAAGTAGCTGTTGTCTTTTTCAATATAACAAAGTGTGGCGAGTTTCATTTTTCCCCCTATGCAGTATATAAATTTTGTTCGTCCTACTGCTTGTGCTATATTATAACATTGATATTTCGGCAGCGGCAATTTTTGTTTCTCAAACAATTTGATAACTTTCTACCAAGTGTTATTTACACCTTTTATAGATGGTGTCGTATATAGTCATTGTGGGTCAAGCCTGCAATGACGGTATGATGGGATAAATCTTTTGTAAGGATGTGTGTTATCCACTCCTCAAAGATTAGGCAACTGCTCTTAGGTGTTTTTTATTTAACATACAAAATTTAGGAATTAGTCCACAAGCATGTTGTTGTAAAACAACAGAAAGTCCGGCAAATACCCTACACTTTTTTGGCTTTTTTAGGATTGTCCGGAATATTTTTGTAATTTACAGTAGCATCATCAGCGGTTAAAGAGGATATATTATGTCAGCACATTCATAGCTGTGGTTTTCCCTGCTCCATTTGGCCCAAAAAAACCTACCATTTCACCTTTTTCTATAGTGCAGCTGATGTTATCCGCTGATACATACGCCCCGCACTGCTTTATTGAGTTTTTTACATCTATCAACGTTCCCCGGCTTTCCGCCGAAGCCAATTTTATCACATTTCCGTATGAATTTCAAGATAAGAAAACGGCATAAAAAATTAACCAAAGGCTTTTGTATTTCTGATGGAAATATTTGGCGTTAATACAACTATAATTATGTTGATTTTAAAATCATATTGTAGTATAGTACATATAGAGGATGAAAAAAGTATAATTCTTTTAGTATTAATTTATAAAAAATACAAAACTATAAGAATTATAAAAAATATTAAAAGTCCTGAAAACTCTTATTTTATCAACAAATATCGTAAATTTTCGATATTCAATTCAAAGTGAAAGGGGCATAAAAAAACTAACCAAAAACCATCTTATTTACAGCATAAAAATTTGTCGAAATTTTTGTGATTCTTTTAATAGATTTTTCCAAATATTTATGATATACTACATATAGAGGATTAAAGAAACAATATTCTCATAGATATATTTTCGAAAATATACATAACAAAAACTACAAAAGAGAGGGGAATGAATTATGCAAAAGTTAATTTCAACGGCAAATATCGAGGGTTATGAACTTCGGTATTTCATGACTGAAACACAGAGCAAAAGCACCCCGGAAAAAGTCTTATATGGTGTACATGTGGACATGTTTGAGGACGGCACATTGACGGAATCAGATTACAGCGGTCCCTTTACCGAAGACAAGGCTCATATGGAAAGCATCATTGCGAGGCTGTCCGAAGGCACAGTAATGCCGATTACTCTTCTTGAAGTATTGGATGATATTGTGGATGAGTTGTCTATGGCGGTGTAAGGCATTAAAAAGACTACCAAGGTAAGGTTAATTGCCTTGGTAGTCTTTTTATATTGCTTGCAACTATCTTTCGTGATTGACACCGACCTTAATGCGCTGTATAATAAAATAAGCAATAGCAGAACGAAAGGAGTGATATATTGAAACAACTAATAACAGCAGACCAGCTCAAAAATTCACTTAGCGATTACGCTATAATAGACACACGCAGCAGTGAGGAATATATGCTCTCTCATCTTGAGGGTGCGGTACATATGCCTGTTAATCCTGCTTTGAAAGAAGGCAACTCTCCTATATCAGAAGCTAATTTTGCGGGGCTTATGGGGCGTTTAGGTATTACAAACGACAGCAGGATTTTGGTATATGACGACGGTAACGGACGGTTTACTGCCAGATTTTGGCACATAGCTAAACATTACGGCCACAAAGAGGTTTTTATTCTTGACGGAGGATGGCCCGCAGCAAACAGCCTTCCTAAAACCGTTCAAGTCCCTGATGTGTCAAGCGCTATCTATCAAACTACCGTAACACCGGGTTACATAGCTGCAACCGATGATATCTTAAGGGATTTTGATAAAATAAAACTTTTGGATGTGCGCACCCTGGAAGAGTATGACGGGCGTAATTTAAACGGAAACCCAAGGGGAGGACATATACCGGGCGCTGCCAATGTATCACACACAATGTTACTTTCAGGTTCAAGTGAAGGCTATTTCATCCCCAAAGAGAATATTGTAAAACTTTTGGATTCCGCAGGCATAAATAAAGATGATTTTATTATGGTCTACTGTCAATTGGGCGTTCGCGCCTCTGTGGCCGGTCTGGCCTTAAGATATGCGGGATATGAAAATACTGTGGTTTATGATGCTTCTATGAAAGAATGGGCAGAAAAACCGGAATTGGAAATGGAAGTTTAAAACAGGTAAATTAAAAGTAGAAACACCTCTGTTTGATTTGTGTTCGGACAGAGGTGTTTTTTGCGTATAAACCAAGTGTATTTATTGCGAACAAGCGGGCGGCTGCAAGCCGCCCCTACAAGGTAATATCCGTTATCTTATAATAATTTCGTAGGTTATAAATCCACCTGTATGTGCATTAAATAAATAATTAAATTGCAGGCCGGATTCCAGCACAACAGTAAATACATATGCCGGAATACCAATTTCCCGGCCGCCTTCTTCAATAAGAAAATATGTAAGGCCCATATAACTTATCATAATGCGCCCCTGCACACCTGTGCCCCTAAGATGGTGCATCAGTGCCAAGAGGGCTTCATCACCGGAAAATATGCTTACGGCTTCCCCTGTAAAGCCATTGTTTACCACACGTGAAAATAATACCGAAGTAATGCCTTCGTCTGTCACCCTTACTCTAATATGGTCGTTATACAGCGTATATCCCCGGTACATACCAAAAAAGCTTATAACCCAGTCGCCGTTAAAGCTTATATGCGTAAAAGACTGCGCACCTTGGGGCATGCCCATAATTTCCTCAACAAACTCTCTGGCAAGTTGTTCCGCGGTGTTTGCTCCGGGTGTTTCTTCAAAGGCCCCGCCGGTTATGCCTGTGTCGGTTTCAAAAGATATGGTGTTATCATGCATAAAATAAACCATACGAGCGTTGTCTATATAGTAAATCATATAATTATAGTTGGCCAAATCTATTCCAACAACAAAATCTTCGCTTGCAAAAAAACGCTTGGCCAACTCTTCTCTGTCGTAGTCATAACTTATCATATCCAGGCGGCGCATAGGACTGAAATTACGCACAATTTCGCCGTCAAAGTGAATATCGTTTCTTTCAAGAAGGTTTAAAACGGCAGCTTCCTGTGCCGCAGAAAGATTGTATCTGCCTTCGTTTATAAAAATAAGCGACCCAAGCAGGACAACAACAAAGCTAAACAGAACAATCAGTATATTTTTTACTCTGTCAGTATCCATAGCACCCCACTCCTTTATTCGTATAAAAAGTTAAGCATAAGCCTTCTGTACCTTACAACGGTATTATTAACCACACGCACTTCTATAGCCGGACCCTGCGGAAAATCCGGGCCAATCACAAGCGGCATATTGTCTGCAACATAGTCAAAATAAAATGTCCATTGCCCGCTTGCCGCATCATGATGATATGATTTGAATATAATATCGTTCATTGGGGAATAAAGGGATTCCATAGCGTTTCTGTCCCGCTCCACCATATGTAATGCCGCAAGAAATGATGATGTAAAGTTGCCGCTTGCTGCGCTGCGGTCCACCAAAGAACTGTATTCCGCCACATTATTGGGATAAAATCTAACCACTCTGAAATTATCTCTGTATGTGTATATGCCGTTAACCACCGATTCTGATATAACGGCGGGATTAGGAAAGAAAAATTCTATAAAATCTTTTACTCTGGCCAGTAAAAGCAGCTCTCCTATAGGGTTTTCTACAACAACATCAATTGCCTGACGATAAACGGCGGAATTAAGAGCAAGCTCACCATTGCGCAAAACATGCCGCCCCGGCGCACTTGATTCGTAAAACTCCGTAAAAAACTCCGTCAAGTGTTCAAGCACTTCCTGGTTTTCCAGAAGAAATACATAGAAGTTTCCGCTTGCTTTACTTAAAAATATAAAGGCAATCTCTTCGGCTCCCGGCGCAATTATCAGCGTTTCAAAACTGCTGAAAACATTGGACAAAAATCCAATCCTCTGCCCGGGAGATTCCGCAAAACCCTCTCTGAAAACCCCCGCGGGCATGGCGAAATTGTATTGCAGAATGATATGAGGTGTGGGAAGTATGGAAAAAACAAAGTCGCCGGTTTCGCTGTCATAAACTATAAGATTATCCCAAGCTCCCGATATACTGTGGCTTCCTTCGCTTATCAAGCCCTCAATTGATAAATTCGCGGCTTCCCAAACATCTTGCCCGCTTCCCCTGCTGTAAAACACATTATAATTTTCACCGTCATAACTAATACCCAGACGAGCCAAATTCACCATAGCGGGCATCATTACTTGGTTTTGAGGACTTGCCGCAATATCGGTATCAGATGCAAGGAAAAGGTCCTGCACAAAAATATCTCCAAACCACAGCCTTATTGTAAGAAAAACACACACAAAGGCCAGCGTGCAGATTATCAAGCTCTTTACAGTTGATTTTTTCATATATATCACCACTGTAATTATATCTTAAATCTTTTACATTTGAGTTACACATGGATAACAGTTTTATGAAAAATCGGAACGGCAATATCACCGCAAAACCAGCATCCGCCGCTGCATATCCACAAAAAAGTCCATGCCGAAAATTCTATTGACATCCGCTATGGGCACAAACATATCGCCTGCTATTTCTGTTTGAACATCTGCATCCATTTGATAATAAGGAATGCGAGCATCATATAACAGCGCTCTTACAGGGATATAGAAATCTGAATTTCTCATAACCGCACGAAATGGTGAAAGTATTCTTTTGGTTGCATAACCTTCCCCTATATCATCCATTGTTATTGAAAAATGTGAACTGTATACAGCTGCCGCATAAGCATCCCTTATAGCCGGCATAGAATTTACAGCATATTTGCTGCCCCTTCCGAAAGCATCGTTATAACTGCGGTATATAACAGCTTTTATGCGGGGATATGCTTGCAGACCGCTATAGATATATTCGATTTTTTCCGCAGCTTCCCTTATAAAATAGCTGGTGTTTTCCAATGTGTAATGAGAAACCGCCGTGCTGACCATAAGCGGTGCCTCTCTTTGGAAGGCAAAGTAAAAAAAGTTGATATGCGTAAAAAAATCATTAAATCGGCCGCGGATGTCCACATCATTATATACCGTCATGTGTATCCAATCCACAGCAAAAGCACCGGGATAAAACTGCATTGCTTCTATAATATTTTCAGCGTCAAAACCCCATACCAAGGCGGCATTGGGAGCATATTCAGAAAAAATTGTGCGGGCCTGCCTAAAGAAGTGAATATATTCCTCGGCAGTAAATATATGATTAACCGTTAAGGGAAATAGGTTAATAAACATAGGAACATTAAAGCGTCCTGCATTAACAGCCAACTCTCTTACCAATTCCAAGTTATAAACCGGCCCTTCTGCGGCAGGCATAACCGCTATAAACGGCATTTTCATCAACGCAATATTTTCAAGCACCCAAAGCATGGGGTATTCATCGTCCAGCGCCATTGTATAAGCAAATATAGCATGGCTTACATTTACATCAGCTTCAAAAGCCCTTATACCGCCCGCCGCCGCATCTCTTTCAATATATGCTCCGATAAAAGCTCCCGCCGCTGGTTCATGCAGAGCCAGCCTGTAATTTTCTATCTCAATTTCAATAGAAAGATGGGTTATTTCGTCGCCCGAATTAACAGCATCCGGCAAAATAATTTCAGTACTTGCCACCAAAGGGACATATGAAGAACCGCTTCGTCCGCATGCGGAAAGCATTAAAGCAAAAAGGGGTATCAATAGCAAAAATGCAAATTTCAACTTGCATCCTCCATCTCCCCCCTGTTATAGCAATTCCGTTTCAAAGTCAGCCCCGGACTGCGTTATGCATTACCCTAAACCCGGTAATGCATAACTTGCCGTGACTGCTTTTCAATCGGAATTGCTGTTTTATGTATTATCTTCCAGGTAGACATTTATGGCATCCAAATATCTTAAATACCCGCCTTTATGCTCTACCAAATATTTAATCTCAAAATCCCCATGCGCTATGGATTTGCGCCCTCCGTTCTGCGCTGCATCCCAAAATATCTTCAACTGCGTAAAAGGCAAAAAGAAATATTGATTATACAGCAAAAAATTAACCAGCATAAAAGCAACGCCCTTTTGCTGTGTATAAGCTTCCATAAATTCGATTTGATGACGGTGAATATTGTTTATAGGGAAGTTTTTCTGCCTTGTTTCCTTGGCGTCAAAGCAAATGGGAATACCCTGCACAGCCCCTATATAATCCACCGTACCCTTTTTTTCAAAATAAGCAAGTGTTATAGTTCGGCTTTCTTTATCTATTGCCACGGGCGTTATAGGCGTAGGGATTTTTTGCACAATGGCCAAAGAATTATTTCTGTACCTTTCATTGGTTAGATTAATTAAATCTTCAAAGGTAGAACCCCTAAGCCCCCTGCTTGAATTTCCCATTAATATACTCCCCTTTTTGCAGTTAAAATATACCACATACTCCAAAGCAAAAATTTTTATAAAAAACTGTTGACGAAAATCAAAACTTAGTATAAAATGGAACTATGTATTATCAAGGGATGGATTTAAACCATTCCTATATAGAAAAAGGGCACTAATAAAATGTGCTTGCCCGGTTTAGATTTCAGACGTCAACTCCGAGCAAGCACGAAACAATAGGCCCAAAGACCTGAGAATAGTATACTACCACTCAGGTCTGCTTGTCAAGCATAATTCATCCCTTGACATTACAAAAAATCAGACTAAAGGAGTGGTTTTTTAATGGAAAGATATAATTCCGTGCCGATTGAAAAAACAGATAACAAAAATATATGCAGAATAACCCTGCATAAAGATTTAAAGGAAGCGCTTAGGAGAAGTATTATAAGAAGTCAAAAGATTACTTTGTCACCAATGGGCAGTATAGTTGTTCTTAGGGCAGCAAATGTAATGAATATAAGAAAGAGAAGTGACAGATTTGTTGAAAGGATTGACGGGGAAGGCAATATACCTTTGACTAAAGAGCTGATGGATATGATGTACTGGAATATACATGATAGGATAGCTGTTTATTATGTAGAAGATGATTTGTTGATATTAAAGATGGGTAAGAGATATTTTGGAGGAGGTTTTGCTTCTATGAATGTGCCCGAGTCGGGGTAGAGCGGTTAACGGTGCCCCTACGGGTTGATTTTTGTATGGTCGTCGAAATACTCCCCTATATCGTCAGGAAGGGGCGCAAAAAACTTTTTACCGCTAAGATAATCCAAGATGCCGGGTACTCTGGAAAAGCCTATTTCATAAGCGTGCAGAAGCTGTCTATATCCTTTTTCTCCGCCGTATTTTATGTCTCCGACAAGAGGATGTCCTGCGCTTGCTAAATGCGCTCTTATTTGATGGCTGCGCCCGGTTTCCAAACCTACCCTAATTAAGCTGACATCTTTGTCTTTATTATATTCCAAAGGGGCAACGCGTGTAAAAACTCTTTTGTTCAATGTTCCACGTGGAACATTGTCTTGGGTATTTTCAATTATTGCAATATTCTTTGTGCTGTCCTTGCTGTGAAAGCCTATCAGTTCCATGCTTTTAGAGATGTTTCCATGTGCAACGGCCAAGTAGTGTTTTTTAATCTCTCTGTCGTGCATAAGCTTGGACAGTATTTGGGCAGAGTGCAGGTTTTTTGCGCATAAGACGGCGCCTGTGGTGTTGCGGTCTAAGCGGTTGACAACAACGGGAGAAAAGGCATTATCTTTTAAATGATAGCGCAGTCTTCCCACAAGAGAATCCCCGGTTAAAGAATCCGGCTGGGTTAAAAGGCCCGCCGGTTTGTTGACAACAGCAATGTTTTCGTCTTCGTAAATGATGTCAAGTTTGCCCGCATGTACTGGCACCGTCTTTTCTTTTGTGAATCTGTCGATAGTATTTTCGGAAAGAAACATAGTTACAATGTCACCTTCATTAACTATGTAAGACGCTTCTGCCTTTGTGCCGTTAACCACAATATTTTTCTTGCGTATCATTTTATGAACAAAAGGTTTTGGGGCATTGTTAAGATGCCGCATCAAAAATTTATCCAGACGCTGGCCTGATATATCTTTAGTTATTACGACTTTTCGCATATTTTTCGCCCCGCTTTTCGGCTTCAAACACATAATATCCGTCTATACTGTGGATTTTAACGCCGCCGAATATAGAAACAAATTTGTTTTTGTACCAATTGCTGCGCTTTGTTACCATGAAGAACCTTCCGCCTATGCGCAGCCGGTTAAAGCCTTTTTCTATAAAGGTTTTTGCAACAGAAAAATCTGTATGATACGGAGGATTGGATAAAATAATATCAAAGTCTTTTTCATTCAAATTTTCATATGCATTGCTTAAAATTACATTAACGCCTTTGACATTATTAAGATAGATGTTTGTTTGTAAAATGCTGAGAGCATCTTTGTTGATATCTACCAAGAAAACCTTGCTTGGGTCGCAGTATTTTGCAGCAAATATACCAACAACTCCGTATCCGCACCCTAAATCCAAGACTTTAAAGTTTTTTTCAAAATTCACAAAGGACAGCATATGCAGTGTACCTTTATCAATATGTTTTGGAGAAAAAAGGCTTGGGTGGCTTTTGAATATAAGTTCATGACCATTTATTGTTTCTTTAATCATAAAATATCTACCTCTGACCTGCGGCCCACAGCAAATATGCATTGATAAATACATCAATGCTGCCGTCCATTACGGCAGATATATTCCCCATTTCTGCATTTGTGCGGTGGTCTTTAACCATGTTGTAGGGATGAAAGACATAGGAGCGTATTTGGCTTGACCAGCCAATTTCTTTTACTTCGCCCCTTACGCCGGAAAGCATTTCGTTTTTTTCGGCTGCCTTAATTTCCAAAAGCTTTGCCCGCAGCATCTTCATGGCTACTTCGCGGTTTTTATGCTGTGACCTTTCGTTTTGGCACTGCACCACAACCCCGGATGGAATATGGGTGATGCGTATAGCCGAGTCGGTTGTATTAACATGCTGTCCGCCTGCGCCGGAAGAGCGGTAAGTGTCGATGCGCAGTTCATCAAGAGGGATTTCTATTGTGTTGTCGTCCTCAATCTCCGGCATTACGTCGCAGGAAGCAAAAGAAGTGTGACGCTTGCCCGCTGTATCAAAAGGTGAAAGGCGTATAAGTCTATGCACGCCCTTTTCGCTTTTAAGATATCCATATGCGGCATGGCCTGTTATTTCTAGTGTAACGGACTTAACGCCCGCTTCGTCGCCGGGCAGATAGTCCAAAATTTGCGTGGTATATCCGCTGCGCTCTGCCCAGCGTGTGTACATGCGCAAAAGCATAGACACCCAATCGCAGGCTTCGGTGCCGCCTGCACCGGCATGAAGGGATAGTATGGCATTGTTGTTGTCATATTCACCGCTAAGAAGGGTGGATGTGCGCAAATGTTCGTATGCCTTTATAAAAGCTTCGGAAGCTTTCTTTATATCGGGCAAAAGAGAATTGTCCGCTTCTTCCTCTGCAAGCTCTATCAAAACAAAGACTTCTTCATAAGATTCTTCCAAATCCCTAAAGCTGCCCGCTCTTTTTCTAAGCTCTTTTTCTTCGCGCAAAATCTTTTGTGCATTCTCCTGGTCATCCCAAAAGCCCTGCACCATACTACTTTCTGATAATTTATCCGCCTTGGTTTCTAAAGCAGAAATGTCAAAGTGAGTTCCCCATTTCGATTAGTTTTTCCCGGTAAGGCATAAGCTCTGCCTTAATTTGTTCCAGCATATCTTCACATCCGTTCTTTGTTTATATTTCTTTGATATATCTTATATTATGTACATTGAGTTTTTTAAAATAGTCATTTGCAAATATTTTGCCGTCGCATATATAGCCTGATTTATTATAAAAGGATTGTGCGGAGAGATTTTTATTAAGCGTGCGCAGGCATATTTCATTATAGCCCAGCCCTTTTGCCGTTTCTTCAAAGAATCTTATTAGTGCTGTACCTATACCTTGCCGCTGCATAATGGGGTCAACATATATGTTCCACAGCTCCAACACGCCTTTTTTATCTTCGTCATGGCATGGGCCTATTGTTATAAATCCCTTTATTATGCCACTATCATATACGTAAGTTTGCGTCTCTTTGTCTGATATGCTTTCGGCCAATTGCTTTTCTATTTTGGCAATAGATATAGATATTTCGCCGAAAAAATATTCATCCGATAGATTTTCAAGATAGTTTTGACGGCGTGCAGAAGCTTTAATTTCTGAAGCACGCAATATATCTGATGTTTCCATTGCTCTTATCATTAAACCATCTCCGGTGTTACAGAATCCAATATTTTTGTGTATCTAACCATTGTGTATTCCGTATCTTTCGTCATCTTAACGGATTCAATCTTATAACCCTTATTTTCATAAAAGCGTATGGCAGCCGCATTTCCTTCTACAACCCAAAGACACAACTCATTAAAGCCGCGTTTTGACGCTTCGTCAGTAAAAAACTGCTCAAGCACAGTACCAATTCCTTTGCCGCTCATAAGCGGGTCAACAAATATCCGCTCCAGTTTAAAAGCTTTGGTTTTATCGGCGTCTTCGCATTGCCCTATTACTATAAATCCTCTTATAATACCATCATCATAAACATAACCGTCCCAATATCCTTTTTCTAAAATGTCTTTAAAAAACTCCATTCGCTTTGCCACATTTATTGTTCCAAACAAAAACTTATCAGGCATAATGCCTTGATACGCCTTGCGCTGGCCAAAAACATGAATCTCTGCAACTCTTGGAACATCTTCAACCATCATTGGCCTAATCATAGATTTAAGAGCAATCTCTTTATGTTCCACGTGGAACACCACCTTATTTTTACATAAAAAATCCCACGCCTAGTTTTTTGTTAAACTGCTTGACTAATAAGCCTGGGTGAGTTATAATTTTCTCACAGGCTGCGCTGTAGCTTGAGAGGATGCAGTTGTCGCTATCTGTTCAGGACGGACAACTGCATTCTTGTTCTCAAGCCTAGAATTGGTGTATTGGTTTAATTTCTATGTGCTGACCTTCAGACCGTTGGGGTTTGTTTTGCAAGTGTTACTTATACAATGCACCAATTCTATACAGTCATTATATCCCCTTGGGCAATCAATGTCAAGGGGATATTTGGCTTGTTTTGATATTTCTTCAGAAAGTTGATAAGTAATATAAACAGGTGGGCAGATATATGCCCACCTGTTTATCAACCGGGCGTTTCTGTGGCCGCAGATACACCCATAAAGTTGACTATTGATATGTAAATAGATTTTATAAAAATCCATTTACACTGGCAAAAACAAAAGACCCTATCCCCACCGCCACAGAAAGATTAAGCGAATCTACGCCGGATGACTGCGGCAGTTTTATACTTGTGCCCACATTTTGAAAAGACGCAGGCAAGCCCGAAGCTTCGTTGCCGAAAACCAAAGAAAAACGTCGGCTCTTGGGGCAGTTTTCGGGTGTTAAGTGGATGCTGCCATCCAGCATAAAGGGGAATATATCGTGCATGGGATAAACTTCCGAATATTCTTCAAATGAAGTAAATTGGCAGATTTCCAAGCGAAATACCGCTCCCATTGAAGCGCGTATGGTTTTGGGATGCCACATATCCGCCGCCGGTGTTATAATAGCCAAATTTTTGATATTAACTCCGGCAAGGGTGCGCATAATACAGCCTAAATTGCCCATATCTCCGGGATTGACCAAAACTGCATGAGGGCCATTAGACAGCTTGCATGAATATTTATCAAAGAGACCTAACACATAGGTATTTTCTTTTTGATTGATTCTTTTAAACAGCCTGTCATCCCTGTATACAGGTACAGACTTAGCTTTGCACAAGGCGGCAAGCGCCTCTGCGTCATTATATGCAGAATGTATAATCACACACTCTGCTTTGCCCGGCCTTGCTGTAAGCAACTCGATTGTTGCATAGGCTCCTGATGTATATGAATAACAAAACTCCTTTTTATATGGTTGTACAATATTTTTCATTTGGCTCAGCTCCTTAAAAATTAGCTATAAGGATGCAAAGCCTGAAAAAAGGCACTATTGCATTTTAAAAGTTAAAATGCTTTTTTGTGCTCCATGCAAAATGTGCCGAAAATTCAGACTTTGCATGGAGCAAACCATATGGAGCACCACTGAAATAAATCATTTTTTCACCTCCAAACATATATGCTTAGTTTTTTATCATTTGGCTTCTTTAAGCAAACAGCATTGCTTATACTTCTTACCGCTGCCGCAAGTACAGGGGTCATTACGTCCAACCTTATCCGTCTTACGCTTGGCGGGTGTTTTAGTGGTTGTGGCATCTTTATTGGTTGCAAGCGGCTTTGCCACCTGTTCCCTGCGTTGCGGCTGCGTTGCGGGCTGCACATTAAACAAATATCTTACCGTATCGGTTTGTATATTGCGGCCCAGCTCGTCAAACATATCGTAACTTAGGAAGCGGTATTCCGTAAGCGGGTCACGCTGCGCAAAAGAATGCAGGGATATGCCTTGGCGCATTTGGTCCATAGCGTCTATGTGGTCCATCCATTTCTGGTCAACAACACGCAGCATAATAATGCGTTCCACTTCACGCATTTGCTCGGAAGTAAATTCCACTTCGCGCTTGTCATACAGTTTTAGGGCATCTTCATACATTCTCTCTTTAAGCCCATCCTTGCTTTCTCCTTCGCCTAAAGTGTAAGGCTTTAAGTGAAGCATAGGCTCTATATGCTTATTAAGAGCGTCTATGTCCAGCACTTCTGTATCATCATCCGTATAAGAATCCACGGCACGTCCTATAACTTCTTTAACCATTGTCAGCACATTGTCTTTCATGTCCTGCCCGGAAAGGATTTTATAACGCTCGCCATAGATAATTTCCCGCTGTTCGTTCATTATCCTGTCATAGTCCAGCAGATGTTTACGTGTAGAAAAGTGGTTGCCTTCCACTTTCTTTTGCGCACCTTCAATAGCCTTTGTTACCATCTTGCTTTCAATGGCATCTTCATCAGCCATTTTCATTGCGTTCATTGCGCCTTTTACTCTGTCAAGTGCAGCGAATAAACGCATCAAGTCATCTTCAAAGGAAATATAGAATCTGGATTCTCCCGGGTCGCCCTGCCTGCCGCTTCGCCCTCTAAGCTGGTTGTCTATACGGCGGGATTCATGCCGCTCTGTGCCTATAATTTTCAGGCCGCCAAGCTCCACAACACCTTCACCAAGCTTAATATCCGTACCACGCCCTGCCATGTTGGTAGCAATGGTGACTGCACCTTTTAAACCGGCATCAGCTATAATTTCTGCTTCTTGTTCGTGATATTTGGCATTAAGAACATTGCATTTAATCCCTGCACGCTTTAACACTGCGGCAAGCATTTCTGATTTTTCTATGCTGATGGTGCCGACAAGAACAGGCTGGCCCCGTTCGTTGCAGTCTTTTATGTCGGCTATAATAGCTTTTATTTTGGCAACTTCGGTGCTGTATACCAAATCGGGCTGGTCAATACGGGCAATGGGCATGTTGGTTGGAACGGCAACAACGTCCATTTTATATATGTCCCTAAATTCTCCCTCTTCCGTAAGGGCAGTGCCCGTCATGCCTGACTTTTTCACATATTTGTTGAAAAAATTCTGGAAAGTGATTGTTGCAAGAGTCTTTGATTCCCGCTGTACATGCACATTTTCCTTGGCTTCTATCGCCTGATGCAAACCATCGCTGTAACGGCGGCCCGGCATCATACGGCCTGTAAATTCATCAACAATGATAATTTCGTCGTCTTTTACAACATAGTCCCTGTCCAAATGCATATTATAGTTAGCTTTAAGCGCATTATTGATATGATGCTGTATTTCTAAATTATCCGGGTCTGCCAAATTGTCAATAGCAAAAAAACGCTCGGCTTTTTCCGTGCCTTCGCCGGTTAGTGTAACAGACTTGCGCTTTTCATCCACAACATAATCGCCTTCTTCTTGAAGCTCTATCTTCATAAGGGGGTTAAGCGCTTCATCCTCGTTAAGAATACGGCCTTTTTTCAATGTGCGCACAAAGCGGTCAGCAACCTTATACAGGTCTGTTGATTTGCCGCTTGCGCCTGAAATAATAAGCGGTGTTCTGGCTTCGTCAATCAAAATAGAGTCTATTTCGTCAATAATGGCATAATTTAGGTTACGCTGCACCATGTCTTTTTCGTAAACCACCATATTGTCACGCAGATAGTCAAAACCCAATTCGTTATTGGTGGCATAGGTAATGTCGGCATTATAGGCTTCCCGCCTTTCTTCCGGCGTTTGCTCATGGAGTATGCAGCCGACAGTAAGCCCCAAAAAGCGGTGAATCTGTCCCATCCATTCCGAGTCACGCCTGGCCAAATATTCGTTTACCGTCACCACATGGACGCCTTCGCCCGTAAGGGCGTTAAGATAAGCAGGGAGCAAAGACGTATGCGTTTTGCCCTCACCTGTGCGCATTTCTGCAATACGTCCCTGATGCAAAACCGTGCCGCCGATAAGCTGCACACGATGATGCTCGAAACCATGACAGCGCATCATGGCCTCACGCACTACGGCGTAAGCCTCCGGCAAAATATCATCCAAAGTCTCGCCGTCTTTCAGCCGTTTTTTAAATTCTTCCGTTTTTGCGGCAAGCTGTTCATCAGACGCCGCCTTCATCTCAGGCTTAAGGGCTTCTATCTTATCCACAATGGGAATAATACGCCCGATTTCTTTTTCGCTGTATGATTTGAACATCTTATTAAGTAAGCCCATAGTACACTCCTTTAGTTTTAACTGCAACTCATACTATTTTATCAGAAAAGCCTATGTATATGCAAGGGGCAGTTTAGGGGCGGTAAGTTAGAGATAAACATGCAGACTTTTTTGATTTTTGTGCGTATGTATGATGAGTATGCGTTGGGGGCGGCACCCATAGGCATGGCCGGCTGCCATGTAAAAACAGCAGGGCGCATATATAATTCGTTTTGAGGTGAATGTTTATGGAAAGCAGAGTAACATTATATGATTCTAACAATGTTAAAGTGGGAGAAACCTTCGTACGCAGGGCCAGGCAGCTTGTTAAGCAGCAGAGGGCAAAATGGGTGGATGACAGTTTAAGTGCTGTGCGCTTTACCGCGGATGCAGAAGAATGGGAAGATGGGTTTGATATGATGAAAGATGAAAGCCCTATACCGATTATGCCTTCGGTAAGTACGGCCGATGATGAAATGCTAATTGTTTTGGCGGAAAAGAGGATAAGAGAGCGTAAGTTTTTTAGGCTGCACTCAATATTATTTATTCCGGCTTTATTTTTCTTTTATGCCTTTTTCCACAGCACTATGCACTGGCGTACCGCCGAGTTCTTTTTTGTATTTATGACAGGCGCATTAATTTCGGCTTATTTAATTCATTTGGTTTGGTATGTACAAAACAAGCGTCCATCACACAACAAAGAAGAACGCAAGGCAAGAAAACTTGCCGTAGAAATGGCGATTTTGCGTAATGAGTTAAAAAGATAGTTTGGTTTGAGGGAGGTGTGGGGTTGAATAAGATATTTTATCACGCAAGCAGCATTCCGAATCTGAATGAGATATTGCCATTATCAAAAATGCACGGAAGCGGCGAAAAAGTTTGTTATTTTACGCCTGTAAGGGCGTATGCCCTGTTTTATCTTAGGGATAAGGAAACAGACCATGTTACATGCGGCATATCAAACGAAGGTATTGTAACTTATGAGGAGCAGTTTCCAAATCAGCTTAAAACAATTTATCAAAACAGAAGCGGGTGCTTATATATTTGTGAGAATAACGGGCGCATTTCTTTGGGAAATAAAGGCGGTGTGTGGACATCAAATAAGCCTGTTGCAATATCTTATGCCGAAATTATAAAAGATGTATATGCTGAAATATTGAATGCCGAAAGTGATGGAAATGTTGCGGTGATTCGCTATGAGCAGATGTCGGAGCACAGAAAAGCAGAGATTGCCCAAATGATTAAAAATTATATCATCAATAATCATATGACAGCTATGCATTCTCCAAAATCTCGGTTCTTTGCCGAAAACTTCCCTCAAGCTTGGGAAATGGCATCAAAAACAGCAGCACAATAAACAAAGCAAAAACGAGCGGATTTTCCGCTCGTTTTTGCTTTGTTATCTTTACCGTAATACCTTGGCCTTTTTAATAAAAGAATGACGGCTTTAAAAATGCAAATTACGATAAAACACTGTATCATAATCAATCTGTATGCTGTAAGGGACTTGAGAAACAAGCTTACTAAAGGCGTGGCTGTCAGTTTATTTACGGCACTGGCGGGCGGGCACACTTATACACTGGCAGAGCCGGCGCAGCGCGTCAGTTCCGGAGACTTCCGTTCCTATTAGCACAGAAAATAAGACCGAAGTTGCATCTATTTGACTGAAGAAAATGCTTATAATACGAGGTGGTTTCTAAAGTACAAGTACCATACCTTCTTCATCGTCAAGCATTTCACCTGTTTTTACAAAACCGAGTTTTTCATAGAACCCTATTGGGCCATCTTCCCCGGGTACGGCTGATGTGAACAATTTTTCTATCTTGCCCTTTGGAGATGCCTGTATCTCTTTAACTAATAAATCCAATGCCGCCCTGCCATAACCTTTACCTTGATAATTATTGTCAATCATCATGCGCCAAAGATAGTAATATGGCTTACCATCGTTATCGTTCTCATCGTAGCAATACTCCGCCATAATAAAACCTACAGGGACTTCATCATCATAAATACCGTATGCAAGTGGTCACTCGCCATTTTCCACATAGTAGGCATATGCTTCTATCATGCTTTTTTCATTTGTAGCCACAAATCTTTCATTTGCTTTCAACTTGCAAATTTCAAAGCAGTTTTTTGATGTGATGTTTTGTAAATTTATCATTGCAAATCCTCCCGAAAAGTGTTCAAAATATAAATTATGTTCAATTAATTGCTTGCCGCTATGGTGATTTTAGCATAGGCATAATGACAATAACAATTTTACTATCGCAAGGCCCTTAGCAGCCCTATAACCACTTCGTTATAATAATCCCTATATCGTTTTCTCTGCATAAAAAATCCCACCCCTTTATCTGATGAAAATGGCTTGACTAATAAGCCCGGGTGAGTTATAATTTTCTCACAGGCTGCTAGGCAGTTTGGGACGGATGCAGTTGTCGTACACTTGTCAGGGTGGACAACTGCATTCTAATTCCCAAACCCAGAATCGGTGAATTGGTTTATTTTTTATATTATAGTTGGTGCTTGTCAGTCCGCTTTTACTAAGGATTTTTATACAATTCACCAATTCTGTACAGTAATTATATCCCCTTGGTCAACCAATGTCAAGGGTATTTTTGGTTTATTTTGAATTTTTTTCGGATTTTTATAACCGGCAACACAAAACCACCGGCACGAATGGGTGCCGGTGGTTTTGTGTTGCTTAATTTCTTTCTTTAAAAGAGTTTGCCTCCCGAAAACATCATGAAGAATAAAAGCATCATCATCATATTGTCACCAAACATATTGGGGCCCATCATCATCATTAGCAAAAGAAGCATCATCATATTGTCGCCGCCATGCATTGGCGCATGGGTTCCTTGCATAGGATTGTTCATAAGTTACCTCCATGGAATAATATCTTATGTAATCTATCCTATGACTCACTTGGCGAATATTGCCTGTCTATGTAAAATAAACCAAGCTGCCTTATGGTATTGTTAAATTTGTTACAGGCTTACGATAACTTTGCGGTTTTGCATAGGCGTGTATGCGGCCGCATACACGCCTATGCGTAATTAAATATCAAGCTCAAGCTCCACCGGACAATGGTCAGACCCATGTATGTCCGCATGTATCTTGGCTTCCAAAATCTTATCAGCCAAGCGGCTTGATACAACAAAATAGTCAATGCGCCAGCCCGCATTGCGCTCTCTTGCGCGGCTTACCATAGACCACCATGTATATTGGTCTGTTAAATCAGGATATAAATGCCTAAAAGTATCCACAAAGCCCGCTTCTAAAAAAGCCGTAAATTTAGCCCTTTCATCGTCAGTAAAACCAGCGCTTTTGCGGTTGGTCTTGGGATTTTTTAAGTCAATTTCTTTATGCGCCACATTTAAGTCGCCGCAGACGATAACAGGCTTTTTGGCGTCCAGCCCTTGTAAATGCTGCAAAAAGGCATCTTCCCAAACCATTCTGTATGGCAGACGCAAAAGTTCGTTTTTGGAATTGGGTGTATATACATTTACCAAATAAAAATCGTCATATTCCAATGTAACAACCCGGCCTTCTTTGTCATGCTCTTCTATGCCCAAGCCCAAAACCGCGGATATAGGCGGTTTTTTGGCAAATATAGCAGTGCCTGAATAACCTTTCTTTTCGGCATCATTAAAGAAATATGTGTAGCCGGGAAATTCAAATTCCAATTGGCTTTGTTGCATCTTTGTCTCTTGTATACAGAAAAAATCGGCGCTGGTGTCTTTAAAAAAATCCATAAAACCCTTTTTTACACAAGCCCTAAGACCGTTTACATTCCATGATATAAATTTCATAGTATTCTCCTTTGTGGTGATAATGATTATAATTATATCATATTTGAATAATTTTGCACAAAAAATCTCAGCTTTGTTTTGGAAACAAAAATCTTATAGCTATTGTCATTATCTCTTAAATATTGTATAATCATAAAAGCAGATTCTTGGGGTGATTTTTGATGAAGTTTCTAAAAATTCTTGCGCTTATACTGATGTTTCCCTTGCTTGCGCTTGCCGGGCTTATAACTTGGGGGCACTTCGCGGGACATGCTGAAACAACTGAAGAAGAAGTCTTTTTTGTAACATCTGCGTGGATAACGCATAATGTAAATTTTGGAGCAGCTTCAGCCCCCTGGGATACTGAAGAATTTAGAAACCATAATTTATCTTCGGCACTTGAAGGCACCTACGAAAATGATTATGACGAAACCGGTGAGAGTATTGATGATGAATATACAGGCGCTTCGGAAGCCTACGAACCCATTCAAAGAACCGGCATTGCCACAAACTTTGCTTTGGCGGATATACTTGTGAGCTTTAACTACAACAGGGCGGGATTTGTTGATAATCCAATACCGCAGGGTGCAGAACTTCCCCGATTAAGCTTATATGACAGACGTCTTTCAAATATCTTTATTGATATTTTTGCAGAGGGTTTTGAGCAGGACAGTTTAAGTCTTGTTATGCCTTTTAATGCGGACTATGTGCGCTATATCCTAAATGAAGTAACGATATACTTTGCGCCCGAAAGTGATGAGGTGCTTTTTGCCGGCTGGTATGCGTGGAGTACCTATCACAATATTAATAATATGTTTATAGGCACTACTGACCCCAATGAATATATTTTGGAAGAATTTGAGGATTATTATTTGTTATTCGGAAGCCCGAGTATGGCAATAACTTCAATACACGAAGTAGGCAGAGCTTTGGGCCTTCATGATTCTTTAACAAGCCTTTTCAGCGAGGTCTTTTTGGACATTCGCAGATTTTGGGAAATAGGTTTTTGGGATTATGGAACATGCTGGGACCGCTTACTTATGTATTCGGCAGGGGATGAAGTATTTTGGCGTGCGGCATTTACATCCAACGAAGCTTACGGTGCTTTGTGGAATGAGCATTTAGGGTATATTATACCCTATGACGATTTGATGATGGCAAGGGGCGTTATGACTGTAATACAAAGGACACAAAGAGGGTGGCCGTGGTATTTGGAGCATGAAAATGGCAATGCTTTAATTGAAGGACTTATAGAACGCACAGGTAACAGCAATATCACGGATATACTTGAAACTTTGCCTCTAAGATTTTACAGGGCACAAACAGGCGCACTGCCGGAAGCTCTTGCACATAGCGAGATATACCGCATAGCAGCTGTTATTGAGGACTTGTCGGCTTTTGGAGCAGAGCGGGATGTGCTGCCCTTTCATTCTGTAGATAATTATGTAATATACAGAACATTGCCCGCAGGATTTTGGGATGAAATAAACAACTGATAAAAGGAGGCTGGTTATGCTTTGCCATAAATGTCATACGTCAACGGATGCAACCGACAGCATATGCAAAAACTGCGGTGCCTCTTTGCATAAATCAGGCAGAAATTGGTCCAAATTTGCAAGGATATCCATTATAACTCTGGTTATTGCCGCTTTTGGGGTTTATGTTTTGCTGTACAACCTTAATATGATTGATTTTGGATTTATAGGGGATATATTCGGCGGCTCGGAAGCTCATGCGGAGGAAACAGTACCCCAGGAAAGTTCAGAAACTCCACCTTCTTCTTATGATGAAGCACCGGGAGATGAAGCCCCGGTTTTGCCCGCAAGGCGCAGCGAAGAGGAGCAGCTTTCTGTGCTTGGCAGCATATTGTCCTCTGTGGACAGCTATCTTGCCACTTTTCAGTCTGTGCATCCCATTATTTCCAATATGGGCTATCTGTACAACGCCGCAGCAGAACGGTTTGTCACTATAGAATCTTTGGTAAATCAGGGGTTTATAGATGCCGTTTATGCGGATGAAGATATTTTTATTCTATATCTGCGCCCTATGGATTTTGAGGGCATAGAAGAAATATCTTTGCCGTCGGGCCTTAATACTTTAGACTCTGAAGCCATGTCGGTGTTTTTGGCATATGAAAGGCCGACAGGCATAGGGCTTTACTCCCGCTTCGGCCATGAAATAATTTTTAGAGAAAATCTTAATGCCATTTTTGAATTTTACAACCCGGAAATCGAGGGGCTTGGAGTTTTTCGTCCGCCTGACGGCTCCGGTGTAGGTGCGCAGTTGTTTGCGGCCGCCATAAGAGCCGTTTTGGAACACGAAGGTCTTGACCCCCTTGGTTCCCGGGATTATATTGATATACGCTATCTGGCGGCGGATGGCATGCACGCCTTTGCGGCTGTTTCCTTTGAAGGCCAAAGCCATATTATACATAATTATGTTTTAAGATTAAGAGATGAAGAGTGGGGAGAAAACTGGGGATATGATGTGATAGCGATAAATGTGGAAATGCTTATCCAGCCCATTGTATCCATAAACACCCTTGCACCCAATTTTAATCTTGATTTATTTCCAGATTATGATATAAGTGCCGTACACTTGGTTCCGGAAAGTATCTTGATAAATGACGGTATTTTGGAGCCCTTTATCGAAATGGGCTTATTGCAGGAAGAAGAAATGCCGCATTTTATATCGGGAACAAATGCATTTGCTTACATAATTATCAACACATTTGAACGTTTCATAGCCTATCACGACGGAGGATGGAATATAATGCCTGTAGATGATTGGCGGCATGCGGAACAAGTGTTGTCCGAAATGACAGTAAATCCGCCGCTGTATATCATAAGACAAGAATAGGAGGGCGGCCGATGCTTGCGCTGTCTGTTGAAGATGTAAAGGGATTTATGGTAAAGCTTTTGAAAGAGAGTGTGTTTGATAGATATAGACTGCATAGTGCCGTTATAGTATGCGCCGCCAGATTTGAGATATATGCAGAAGCAGAGAGCAGCATGGGCTGGGCTGATATGCGGGGATATGCATATAACATTATCAAAGGGGCGGCACCGCCCAAAAGCATCAAAATTGTGCTTAGTCATGACACAGACAATGCAGGTATTTCAGATGCCGCCGCTCTCTTTTTAAATATACATTTTGAAAACAGTAAAATAGACCTAACCACCGGTATGTCCACAAGAAGCTTTTCTTTGGACAAGTCCGGCGAAAGAAATTGGGATGATTTCGTGATAAAATTTCTGGATGGTGCCGGTGTTAGATATATAATTAATGCATAAATATATGAGGTGAAAGAAGATGGAAAAAGGCAATTTATCAATCAACAGCGAGAATATTCTGCCTATCATAAAGAAATGGCTGTATTCTGATGTGGATATCTTTGTAAGAGAGCTTATAAGCAATGCCGCTGATGCCATTGTGAAACTTACCAGGCTGGACTCTTTGGGCGAAGCAAATCTGCCTCCTGATGAAGATTTTGCAATACATGTTGTTCTGGATAAAGAAGGGCGCACCATTAAGTTTATAGACAACGGCGTGGGCATGACGGCGGAAGAAATTAAAAGATATATTAATCAGATAGCTTTTTCCGGTGCAGAAGATTTTGTTAATAAGTATAAAGATAAAATGGAGGCTGACGGCGAAATAATAGGTCATTTCGGCCTTGGATTCTATTCGTCTTTTATGGCGGCAGACAGGGTTACTATAAATACGCTTTCATATACAGAAGGAGCTGCACCCGCCTTTTGGAGCTGTGACGGCGGCATAGATTATGAAATATCAGAGGGTACAAGAAGCGAGAGGGGTACGGAAATTACGCTGCACATAGGCGAAGATGGGGAAGAGTTTTTGGAGGACTATGCCCTTCGCAGCGTTATGAAGAAATACTGCGGTTTTATTCCTGTTAACATCTATTTTGAAAATGCCGCTTCTAAAAGTGAAGAAAAGCCCGAGCCCATAAACGATAAAAGCCCGCTTTGGCTTAAAAAAGCGGGGGATTGCACCGATGAAGAGTATAAGAAGTTTTATCATCAAGTCTTTATGGATTTTAGTGAGCCGTTGTTTTGGATTCACTTAAACATGGATTATCCCTTCAGACTTAAAGGCATATTGTATTTTCCAAGGCTTAAACATGAATTGGAATCTATTGAAGGCCAGGTCAAACTGTACTCAAATCAGGTTTTTGTGGCAGACAATATCAAAGAAGTTATACCCGAGTTTTTATTGCTGCTTAAAGGTGTTATGGACTGCCCGGATTTACCGCTTAATGTATCCCGAAGCTTTTTACAAAATGACGGCTATGTTGAGAAACTTTCGGGCTATATCGTCCGAAAAGTGGCGGATAAACTTACTTCACTTGCAAAAAATGACCGAGGTAACTACAATAAATATTGGGACGACATAAACCAATTTATAAAATACGGCTGTGTAAGAGAAAATGATTTTTATGAAAAATGCAAAGAGGCCGTATTGTACAAATCCACCAAAGGCGAATACTTTACTCTGGCTGAATATTTAGAGAGAAACGAAGAAAAAATTGGCAAAAAGTTGGTTTATACAAATGATATAGAAAAGCAAAGCCAATATATACGCCTTTTTGCAGAACAGGATGTAGACTGTATGGTTCTTTCGACCCGCTTGGATGTGCCTTTTACCACACATATAGAAGCGCTTGAGGAAGGCTTGAGATTTTCCCGCATAGATTCTGAACTCAGCGAGATTGTAAAAGCAGAGGAAGACAGCGGAAGCCACAAAGAGCTTATATCCCTTTTCAAAGAAAATATAGGCGAAAAGAAGCTTGATGTTGAAGTGCAAAACTTTAAAAACAGCACTATACCTGCAATGATATTTTTGTCGGAAGAAAGCCGCCGGGCAGAAGAAATGGGCAAAATGTACGGCATTAGCTTCGGCGACAATAAAAATACCGAAAAGCTGGTGCTTAACGGCGCAAATGAATTGGTTAAGATTTTGGAAGAGGGCAGCCTTGATGAAGCTGACAGCAAGGTTCTTTGTGAACATATTTGGGATTTGGCGGCTTTAAGTCATGGGCAGTTAAGTCCCGAGAGAATGGAAAGGTTTGTTGAGAGAAGCGGGGTTATATTGAGGGAGTTTGTAAGATAGGGTCTATCAAATATGGAGATAAGAGTTAGCCAAAAAGGTTTATTTTTGACTTGCTGAATCACTAGCTTGCCTAAATACTGCACCGTAGGGGCGGCTTGCAGTCGCCCCTACGGATACCTTGGTTAATTATACCTTAAGTAGTACATTAGAGGATAATTCCGAAAAATATTTCTTAGTACTGTAAAACACACCATATCGTTCCGGCCAAAGGATGACATGGTGTGTTTTTATTATTAGAACCTGTCTAGTATCTATCTTCACACAATTTTTCACGCCCTTTGGATTGTGCAAAAAACGCACAATCGTTGGGTTGTACCCTTTGGATTGTGCAAAAAACGCACAATCGTCGGGTTGTACTTAACGCTCTTGCTGTTTTTCAGAAAACCACTGAAAAACAGCTGCCGCTACAACCCGGGGACGCTTAAAAATTGGTTCAGATTAGATAGTAAACAGGTTCTTAAGCTATAAGTTTTTCAATAATTCTTTCAACAAACCTAACGCTTTTTCATCAGCCGCTTTGCATTGGTCAATCAAATTTCCAATTTCAATCCGCGCGTCACGGGCAGCGAATATCTGCATCTGCTTTTCACTGCGTTCATAGCCGCCAAGCACTTCAAACATTTTATGAGAGCTGGCCGCTGATGCGCCGAATTGCTCCGCTATACGCTCGTATAAAGGCTCTGCCGGATTTTTGTCAGCCAGTTTCTTGAAATAATTGCAGGCATTTTTGCGGCCATCAGCAAGACAATCCATTGCATCCCCTTGGCACATAAGCCTTTCCACTAACAAAGAACTAACCATGTCCTTCCCGAACCGGCTTTCATCCAGTATAGCCTTTTTCCATGCGTCATAAGCATACCCGGCTTTGGCATAATCGCCGTGTCTGCGCGGTGTCATGACCTCTATGGCGTTTAGAACGACAGTTTTGACTGTAAATTTTTCGCCTGTAGCTTTGCTTAAAGACATAACCGCATTAGTATCTTTGTTTTCCCACCATTCATCGGTGATGTAATAACCCGATTCATCGAAGCGAGCATTTCCGGCAAGCTCCGGATAATCTTGAAAAACACTCCAGCCAAGTAAAGTATTGCCGTTATCACGATAGCCTGTTATCAGCCCCATTTCAGGCGGGCCGATTATGCCACGTGCCATTACAGGGATGCCATCCGCAATATTTTCTTTGATGAAAGCTAGAAATTCGGACTTCGTTGTTTCTTCTCCCCTGCTTATTAAATTGCACTTACAGCCTAATGATTCCAAAGCGCAGCGGAATACTTTTGAAGGGTCATCGAAGGTAAATTCAACATCAACATTGCCGCCGTCCCAGCATGTTTCGTTCCATGTAAGCCTGAACGCCGCACCGCAGAATACTATAGCTTCGGCATAATCTAATTCTATACCAATATAGTTAGCCGCCGCCTTCATGGATATGGGAAGCGGCGTACAACCGCCAAATGCTCCGTAACCAGCCTTTGTAACGCCATATAAAATAACGCTGTCCTCGGTTACGCACTTTTGTTCATTATTATTCATGCTATCAATCCTTTCCATAGCGTTTTGTTTAATCCCATTATCTATCGGTTTTATCGAAACCCCAAAAACACCGGCACATAGCGTTTTGCGTCCTACAGATATTTTGCGCTTGCGGAAATCGTTAGGATTGATTCCGGCAATGCGCCTAAAAGCCCTTGTGAACGAATCGGGATTTGAAAAACCGTATTTCGTGGCTATATCAAGGATATTTTGGCCGCTATGAACAATTTCAAAAGCTGCGTTTGCTATTCTTCGGCTCAAAATGTAACGGGATAATGACTTTCCCGTTTGCTTGGCAAACACAGCTCTTATATGAGGCAATGAAAACCCGGTAGCTTTTTCAAGCTCTGCGTAATCAAAACCGGTCCCCATCCTGCTCTCAACAAAGATAACCACCGTCCATATAAATATAAAAATTCCGTAATCCAACCACATCACCACCATTTGTTTATCTTCATGAAGTGTTATTAGTATAGCATGAAAGAGGAGTTGCTTCTCGACTTTTTTGATGATGTTATAGCCGTTTGAATTGATTTCGGGCTGCTCTTTGGCCCGCAATCAATTCAAATTGCAACCTTCGTCATAGTTATTTAAGCCCGTTTTTGGCTTAAATAACTATATTACCGCTTAAAAACCAGCCGGATTTGCGCACAACGACAGCCTTTTCTCATTTTAAACGACAAAGCCCCCATAAATAGGTATTTACAGGGGTTTCAACTTTGGCATTGAATTACAAGATATAAATGAGAAAATGCAATGTCTTGCTTGCTATGGTCATCACAATCAAATTACAAAGTTTCCTTCCTTAAACACAGCAACTTCCTTACCGTCATGCGTAACACCGATAATCTCCAAATCCGAGGAGCCGACGGTAATCTCTTGGCTGGCCAGGCATCGGTTTATACCCATTGCGTCAAGTTCATCATCACTTTTGCCTGCGCCGCCTTTGATATTGGTTTTAGACGCATTACCAAGCCCCAAATGGCAAGAAGAATTCTCGTCATAAAGAGTGTTATACCAAGTAATTCCGGATTTAGAAATAGGCGAGTCATAAGGTACTAAAGCTACCTCTCCCAAATAGTCTCCGTTTTTATGTGTATAAAGAAGCATTTCCAGTATATGCTTGTTCTTTTTTGCTCCATATTCAATTACTTTTCCGTCCTTAAACCTAAGCCAGAAATCATCTGCAATATCACCCATGTATGTTAAAGGCTTAGTGGAGTATACAATGCCGTTTACCCCGTTTTTAAGCGGCGCAGTAAAAACTTCTTCAGTCGGAATATTGGGTACATTGCTATATCCTGTACCTGCTTTTTCTCCGCTTGATACCCAGATATGGTCTTTGGGGAGTTGTATTTCCAAATCTGTACCCAAACTATTTTTGAAATGAATATATTTGAAGTTATGTTTCATTAATGCATCTCTTTTTTGGATAAGATTTTCAATATGGGATTCCCAGTTTTTTATCGGGTCATTATCATCAATCCTTGTTGCGTGAAAAACAGCATCCCACATTAACTCCATAGCTTCATCATCATTTTTAGCATTTGGAAAAACCTTTTTTGCCCAAGCGATAGTAGGTACACAAGCAATGCACCATTGTATTTCATAGGACGACACTTTATCACTAAACGGCTTCCTAATTTTTCTGGCAGCTCTCTGATTTTTTTGTATCCGTTCCGGGTCAACGTCTTTCAAAATCTCAGGGTCAGAAGCTTCTACCGCGAGAAAGTTATATCCTTCATCAACTAAATATTTGAATCTTTCCGCCTTCCAAGCAATCTCTTTTCCAAAATTGGAATCAGGAGCCAAAAGATAGTTTATTCTGTCGGAATACTCATCTGCCCATTCAATCATCACATCTTCCGCACCGGACTTATAGGCTTCTTCCATTGCCATGCGAGCAAAATAGGCGCAATCTACCGGGCAGTTAATAAGCAATTTTTGTCCTTTTTGGATGTTTACGCCGACATTTATAACCATTTTTATATATTTCTCAAGTTTGCTCAAAGTAACCTCCTCGTATAATAAACTTGTATTTTATTGTTGCTTAAAAACCATCAATCAAGGTACAATGCAAGAAGCGGATAGAGTTCAGGGTATTCCTCCTTGGGACATAGTTCCCGCCGAATAGGGTT
>Ga0123352_10001984_pt1 | contig 28039 bp, 14 predicted proteins | sample TergutLab28metaG_FD_89700 | JGI IMG/M metagenome (GOLD analysis project Ga0123352, IMG submission 89700) | Labiotermes labralis P1 segment gut microbial communities from Petit-Saut dam, French Guiana - Lab288 P1 | ecosystem: Host-associated > Arthropoda: Insects > Digestive system > Gut ... | reverse complement strand
GATGCTGTATAATACAATTTTGACCTCCTGATGATGAGCACATAGTGCTCGAAACATGTAGAGGCATATAATAAACTTATTATAAAACAAGAATTTGTGCATTAAGTTGGTTAATTACTAAGAAAATGTATTTATGTAACTGTAAATGCAACTGAATAGGAGGATGGGTGGGTTCAAAGCAAGTCTACATGCTTCAGTGTAGACAGCAATCCCTTGTTCCTGCTGGGAATCAAACTAATATTCTATGGTCATCTAGCCTGCAGTCTGGTCACCACACCAATTATGCCATTCCAGCTGAACATTTATGACAGAACTAGTTAATATAATTGTAATATATGTACCTTGATTTTGGAATGTAATAGCTACCATACTGAACGAGGGTTGCCAATGCAGTCATGGTAGTGTACATGATGATTGCCAAGGTTTTGATCAATCTCAGTCTGTGACTCCATCCTACAAACTGGTGATGTGCTATCATTGTTTTTACGGCATATGCAAGTATGTATTGAGATGAAACATGTTGGACACTGTAGACACGTAATTTCAGATTTGGTCAACAAAATGAAAGCTAAAATTCTAAACTTGATTGTAATAGGAAATGCTGGCTATGCTGGACTAATTTGTATTTGAAATGTATGCAGGCAACTGTAACTTGAAACTGTATTATAAAAATTGCAACTTCAATTGGAACATTTTATTTTTTTTAGATTGTCTACAAAATAAAAAACCGCAAAGCCTAACCTAAACGGTAATATGAAAAGTGAGGCTTGCTGGAATATTTTGTGTTTTCAACATAATTTTGCAATGGGAAACCAAGTTTCTGTCACTAACATGAGAACTCCATGACTAAGTTCATGGATTAAAGTTTTTATTTTCTCACATATCTTTGATACTGTGGTTTGAGTTTGCATTGTGTTGGCAACCCAAATCTAATATGATCTCATCACACTTACTAGAAACAAGAAAAAGTGAAGTCGGGAAAAAGGTACATATTTTACCCTCTTTGTAGTTTATTAAAATGCTCTATATTACTTTGCATAAATAGATAACAATACTTTGAAGTGTTACCGAGTCATTCTCCTATACTGATATTACTGTGAATTTTGTTGTTGTGTAATTTCAGTACTGAACAACAGTTCTCTGCCTCCAGATATCACAGTATTTCGAGCAACATCCCGTCCATGTACATGCTCAGATGGTCAATGCACATGCTGCACAGGATTTATGTTATCACAGCTGGGCTACAATATTCAGCAAAGAGGTTAGTACATCATTATCAGTTTCAGCTTAAATGGTTGCCTGTGTTATGGGGCTGTGGGCCATATGGTAAATATTGGCACTACATTTTGGCTTATTATTTATTATATTGCTTTTAATGACACTGCAAGAACACTACAGGTCACATATCAAATGAGATATGAAAGTTATCATGAATGGTGAGTGGGTAAGAAATCTGGAAGGACATGTTAACAGTATACCTGTTCGTGGACTAATGAACAATATAATAGTGTTATGTGTGTAAAAGCAGAACGGCAGCAAAACTAAATTCCACAGAAATGGACTTTTGGCGACGCTCAGTTCGAATTTCCAGGAAGGACAAAATTAGGAATACTATTATTAAACAAAAAATGAATGCAATAAGGTCTCTTTTAGACAATATAAAAAACCAAGAAACTTCAATGGTATGGACATGTTCAAAGAATGGAAGAGGGAAGATTATCAAAAGATGTTATGAAATGGAGCCCACCAGGAAGAAGAAAATGAGGTAGACCTAAACTTACCTGGGTGGAAGGGATTAGAGGACTGATGGGAGAAAAGGGATTAATGGAAGAAGACTGGAATGACAGAGGCAACTGGAGGAGGAAGATAATATAATTATCAAATGGGTGCAGGAAGCTGTGGAAACATTGTACAACCTGCTAAATAATAATAATGTGTGTGTAAATGTATTTTAATACTTGTGCATTTGTAGGTGTTAAGTAGTAAACAGGAAAGACAAGTTTGCAACCTTTGCTGCAAGGTGGTGGCAGAACTAGTCAATTCTTGAGCTCAGTGAAACTGTGGGTATGTTCCCTTTTGTGTACGGCAATATATCAACAGCAATGATGTGCAAATTAGGAAACATGAAAAAATATGCAGTGACATAAAAATTAATCAAGATATGAAAATTTGAGTAAACTTTTTCACTAAATTCCAATTTGAAAATTACATTTCTGATCTGGAAATGGAAATAACATGACTGATTGTGGAACCTTTCAATGTGGAAACAACAGGAGACATTCTGTCATCAAAGAAAGGCATTCACTTGATATTGCTTTTGGCACACCTCTAAAAATGAAATTCATGAGAAAGCTACAAAAATAAATAATCCCTTTGAAACATCCTGCCTGATTCAGTGTTTATGGCAGTTGCTGCTATAAAGAGCTTATGCCGTTCACAAATAAATGAGCTCTGTGAAATGAATGGCAGTTGTGAAGCCAAAACCCACACTTGAAAAATACAGCTGTAACAAGGAGGCCAATTTTCTGGCTAAAAATTGACAGCTTTAAATTGAATGTGTGAAAATGCTGTTTTTAAAAAGTTATGTTGTATTTAATATGAAAAGTTAAAAGTGCTTGCTTTACTTAATCCTAACGAAATCAACAGCTCTAATAATGGAAGGGGAGGAAGTACTTAAATTTTATATGGGTTGGCCATAAAGAGGTTAAAGGTGAAATGGAGTGTAGAGAAAAAGGATGTGTCAAATGGGTTGTGAGGCCTAGGGTAGGTTCAATGACAGTTTCTGACCAGCTGAGCAACTACCAACTTTTCACAAAGGACTTCCTGTAAACCGACCACTTAGGAGAATGAGATGATGACATGCAGGATGATTACCTTAAGTTTGTATATTATTACATCTAACTATAGTGCAGTTGTTGGAATACACATGGTGACTTGTCTTACTTTGTGGAACAATCCTAAATTTGTACACATTTCACAGGATGCATGAATGTGACTTATGAGCCAGACGATTTCACCTTCACAGTTGTTTTAGGGATCAACGATAAAGTGCTCTACAGGACAACACTGTCTGGTAAGTAGCCTCCAGATATAATGTTGCCCAGTCACCACTGGCAAGTTAACTGAATATAAATAATGGAATGCAATATAGTTATTTATTAAAGTGTGCATTCTGAATTGCATTTCTGAAACATGGTCTTAGGCCTCTAGTATTATATGCACATCTCAATCAATATTCTATTACATCATCCATTTGGATGATTCCTAAATGGAGCTATTGCTGCTTTAGTTACCAGCACTTCGTAACATTTATGTTACATCCCAGATATGGTTCATTTTGTTACCACTTAACACTATTTTAATCCTACTACTGACTTTCCATGAAAAGACAGGAACGTCTCTTTAAGTTTTGCAATCGGCACTTCATATCATATCAAACTTCACCTTTCTCATTTTGTATGGTCATAAAATACGATTTTTCAATGTTATATGAAAGAAGATGGACTTACGATAAACACAACTTATTGTTTTGACCAGTGTCCTTCAACAGGCATAAGGTTTTTATGCACTTGGGCCTCTCAGAAACAGCACCTCCATTAGTGGGCACCACCAAATTATGTTTCAACCACAGCATATACACGCACACTATTGCCAAGTATCATCATCCAATATGAGTCAGGCCCTGATAGGGATGTTTCAGCCTCATTTAAAAGGCTTTTCAACAGTTTTCAAAGTCGTTTTTGTCCATTCAGTCTACAATTCAGCATTACTTTTGGCATCCTGTTGTTGTTTATTTAGTGTGAAAACAACAGGACAGAAACCATATGAAAATTAAACTCACATCCCTTGTTGAAGAATTAAAATCCAGCAGATGTTACATACCTAAAAACAATGAGATAGGGATAGACATAATTCCAAATCATATGACACAAATACAATATACCTTGCTGACCACCTCAGAGGGGACTGAAATCCAAGTGACAAATTTACAGATTAGGCTAGCTTATTGGATTGGTTGCTTGAAACACCCAAGACAATGGCTGTGTCCAAAAATAACAGCCATGTTTACTGTAATATACCATCATCAGAAATATTCAGATATGGATTTATGGAGTTTGAAAACAAAGTGCTGAGAACAATATTTTGACTTTGAAAGAGTGGAAGTTAACAGAATGGAGGATACTATATATAAGTCTAATAATGTGTATTCTTCACTTTATACTTTTGGGACAATTAAATAAAGATGAGTGGAACATGTAGCACACATGGAGAACATGAAAGATGCATAGAGAATTTTGGTCAGAAAACTATAAAGATGGGTGGGACATGCAGCACACATGGAGAACATGAAAGATGCATAGATAATTTTGGCCAGAAAACTTATAGCCATTAGATATGGTTGGGATAATACTAAAATATATCTTAAAGGAGCTGGGTGTGAAGGGGTGGAATGGACAAAAGTGGTTCGTAACAGCATCCAATGTAAATTCTGTAAACATGAAATAACCAGAGGAATAACCATACACTTTTCAAACAAGACCATCGAATTACATTTTGACCTTTTTATTTTGTAATGATATGCATGGTTCAGTAATGAAGCCATATTAACAGGAAACAACCCACAGCCTGTGTGCATATCCATGCCCCGAGTTCCCAGCATCAAGTTATGTGCCGTGTTCAGCAACGTATACTTCGCTGGCCGGAACTTCCATATGTGTATCGACATGGAGGGCCGGTGGATGGGAACTTCAGTGTTCAAAGTATCTTTGGACTGCATCCGAATGGGTTTTAATGGTGTGGCTCTTCTCAAGCCTGAGGATGGTGGTGGCCTTCCTCATGGAACTTTTATTACAGGGGAAGATGACTATGATGATTACTTGTGAGATACAGCAACATGCACTGAAATGAAACATTACAATGGACAACAAAGTTTGTTTCTTTTGCTTCCTGAGTGACATTTGGTGTTCCTTATAGGTACCTGGCCACTAATTCCAAATCTGGCATTGAAAGTTCTGTAGCATATGGGTTTTCAAGATATATTTCAAATGTTTATACACTCAGTCATGTTTGTTTACTGTAATGATCACAACTGATATGCAAAATGTATCTGTGATTGCTCCTTTGCTTTTATTCAGGGTAATACAACACATTTGAAAGCAAAAAACAAAACTATAAAGAGATGTTCCAACTTCTATTTAGTGGAAACCTATGTAACAGAACATAAAAATAAACATTTCCATTTAGCATGTCCAAGTTTTTTCTATTTGACTGCCTGCTGTGTGCATCTGGAGCGTCTCTTTTAAGTTTCCAAGATAGTCAGATTCCTTTTCCCCTGGTAGAATTTCTCTGTAGTATAAATGTCTTGGTTTTATCTTTCACTCTGCTGATATATCCAAGGTTTGTTGGAAAGAAATATAAGTAAGAATGGCAGAAGTGTATTTCAGCAACACATTACACCCCAACATTCTGTGGGCTTAATTTGCTTGACCTATTCAAGTGGGGCACTTTGTTTTTGTGGAAATTTTTCATCAGTCCAAGCTTGAAGTGATACAGAGGCAGAATTATTCTCTGTGGTTCAACAAGCATGTCATTTGCAAATGTTACTTCAGCCAGGAAGAACCTACTTATGATAAGGTCATTCTGCCACAGCAGTGACTACTCCTGTGCAATTACCATTCACATAAACAGCAGCAAAAGTTTGTGTAACCAAGCTGCATGGCAATTAGATGACCTGAGCAAAAGTTTCACATTTGTATATGACTTTCATGTACACAGAATGGCCAATGGGGACTGATGGTAATTTATTTCCACTGTCACATACAGCCTACATAATGATGAACAGTCAGCAATCCTCAAGCTTTTGCTCAAGCCTTAGTGCCTTCATCAATGTATCAACATTGGTGCAGAAGGATATATCACCATTCATCATCATCATCATAAACATCAAGGATTGGACCCTTTGATCCATTCCGACTGCAGAGTTACAACTGTTCGCGCCAACAACTACATATGCTGCGAACTACAGATTACAGGCATACTAGACAAGATTGATGAATAGACAGAACTGGCTTCTACACTTGCAAAGAATGCCACAAAACTGAATCCCTTTGAAATCACCATTCAGGGAAAATAAATTCACAGGTTACCCACAGCTCAGGCAGTTAAGTCACTGGCCTCTCACCACACAGGTCCAGGTTCAATCCCAGGCCAATCTCTACAGGATTTGTGGTGGACAAAGTGGAACTGTGACAAGTTGCTGTCCATGCACTTCAGTTTTCCTCTGTTGGTATCATTCCAACATTTCCCTGCACTCACATTTCATTTATCTGCCATCAACTTGATATACATATAAACTTAGAAAATGGAAGCATCATTGTCACAATTAAAAACAAAGCCCAGGTGCTTGGTTTGTCATGTCCACGCCCCTCCCTTCTCCACCCATCCAAATGTTTAATTTGGCCTGTTGAGGGAAGTCTTCTAGACGTGGTAGTTGTTTCCTTATGAAATGCAGGTTAAAATCCCTCATGAACAAATGGCCCAGCTCAATGTTGACTTCTAAGACTGTACAACACTTGTACCAAAAAACAAATATTGGAAATGGTAGTATCTGGGGACAATACATGGGTGTTATGGCAGCTATTTATACAATCACAGAACAAATGAGTTTTACAAGCCAACAGTGTTTTAAAATACAGTAACAGAAGTCTACTCAAGTTGCATACATTGGAAAACTTGTACCAACAAACAGCAGTATGGGTACAGACTTTCCTACAGTAAAATTGGCCATACCTTTGTTTGAGTTGTGTGCATTTGATGGGCAGTTCAGTGAATGCTCACCCTCAGATTGTGAACCCTTGCTCATCATTGAGTTGCCATACACCACACTCCCTAACACTTTTAATGAATGATTCCATCTTGCACAGCTGATGTACACTGCTGAATACCACTCTGCTCAAGTGGTGACAATTGGCACTATGACACCTCTGTTCTTCAACCGCTGCCCAAGCATTCCCATCACCAAATCCGCAAATAAAACGAACATGTATTATTCCTTTGTGAACTCTATATTCGTCACTCCTGATACAGGCACTATTCTTGAATAACCAGACACAAAACATGCAGTCTTCTTTCCATTACTGAACATAAACTACCTGCCAACTGGTGGGTGTATATATATGGCATTGGTAGGACCAATGTCTTGGCACAGGCACAGATGCACTGCTGTAATGAGTGGTAATTACAAAATGGTTGAGATTTCAAACCATGCTGGTATAAAATGTTTTACTGAAAATAAACCAATAAATAGCCAACTGAAGTTTTGCAGACTTTTTATGAGACAACTTGTGTCATTTAATGTTAACTTCTTTTATCAGTGCTTTTACACATATTGTTCCATATGTGGTCTGCAGTGTATCTGCTCATGGTTTTGGTAAATGCAAAAAAAAAAAGTGTTTAGTTCTTGTAGCTGATTCATACACCACACCTCTGGGGACAAATTACTCACGCACAGTATTATGTCCAATTCTGTTCACTGGCTATTAACTTAATGTCATATATATTGTGCATCATATTCTATAACATCACCTTATTAACCAACTTTTGGGCACTATACTGTGTATACCAAATCACATATTAATTTCCATTCTGCTGTGTTTCGGCATATACCGATGCCATCTTCAGGGGCTTCTGTTTACTGTAACTCCTGAGGATGCCATTAGTAGACGCCAAAACGTGTGGAAGCGGAAATTAGTGTGTTATGAAGTTTTGTCATTTTAAAGCGACTTAAAATGTCTGTGTTTTTACACCCGTAAATCTTGTGTCTCAAGCTTATCAACTGTTTCATCATACTCAATGCATTTGGTCAAATGCATCCTACTTTTCTTTCATACAATTAATCATGGACACTCTTTATCTCCTTTGTAAGGACAACTATCCCCCTTTTGATACCTATGATCACAATTACATGCAAAATTAAAACCATTTATTACTTCATATTTAATTTAATTTGTCTGTGAGTGCTTTCATCCCTGTTTCATCTCCATGTTGGGGATATCTCTTCAAGCACTTTCACAGCAATTACAAATTAACAATTATTATGTAACAGTGAACCATTTCACAAAGCAACCATTTGTAGCACCATGCCAATGACACACGAGCTTTACAGTCACAATTTTCTACCTCCCACCAGCCTGAAAGGCACTTGCTTTAAGCAGCAACACACTATGTACAATAGGAACTGCTGCACATATGCTATTCAAAATCAACACATTTCTTGTTAAAAACTGTAGTTATGTCCTACTAAAAATAAATAAATAAATCCATGTAGGAACTGTGCATAATCCTATTTCCATACCTGATTACACTATTCAGTAACCATAAAATGACACAACTATAAATGCTATAACAACAAGATTCCTATTACCTCTTTATGGATATTGAACTTCATAAAATCGGGATACTTGGGAGTGAGGACAGACATTTAACTGAAAATTGTGTTGCACCATAAGCAAAAGGCATATAACCACCAGTCTAAGGCTTTATTACTGCCATACCATGGATTTTTCGTGTACAAAACTTTGAACTCTCAGTTTCACTTTCTCTGTATATAACAAGGGGAAGTAGAGATTTCAGTCATAAACAAAGCACAGTTTTCATCCAGCAGACAGTTTGTACTGTCATTTTTATTAATTCATTTAATAATTGCTTTATCCAGAGATGGGGAATCTTTGACTAAGGGCGAGAAGCCAAATAAAAATGGCTGTTTTCTTATTTTTTATATATATGTACACAAAATCTAATAACAATAATAATGACAGATTGGGGGGCTAGGTACACAATCGTAAATATTAATTTGAGAGAAACATCCTTCCCAGAACTTCCAACCTCTTTCTCTTGTACCACACACACTCGTAGAATATACACACTTGACAATTTTGTTTGTCTGCCTAACCTGAGCAATAAGGATGGTATCAATATATAGGCAATGCATTGGTAAAGAACATTCAGAAAGTTTCAAAGAAGCAAAATCCCCCACTTTACTCTTTTGTTTCAAAGATACAAATCATCCCTGCATACATTTTACTTGATTCTCGCCCAAGATTCCAGCATACTCATAAGTGCAATTACTTGCTTTGTTCTTGGTTTAATTGTACGATGTCAGCAATAACAATGCACCTACAGTTTCAAAATATATTTTTCTATTTATATTATTTACATGATTTGTATAAATTTTGTTCCTGTTTTGATTTCTACCATGCAAAAACACCATTACTGCCTTTCTTTAAAAAAAAAAACCCTTTCTTATTTAATCAGTCACACCTTCAATCACAGAGTTGCAGTGAAGTCCTTGATAGTCCTGATTGTTCCTTTGTGCATTGGAAGGAAGACGATGGAGCTTGTTGTTTGTTGTTGAGGATGTTTATTTGAATACAAAATTCACTATCAACTTTTCCATCTGTATACTTTTTAAATAAATAACAACAACAAAAATGACTGCATATTGTCTAAGGGATATTACAAAAGGGACGAAGGGTTTTGGTTCAGTGTCCCACGTTCCAGACTGGCGCCTGTCCAGGGCTCTGGGTGTGGAACAACACAAAATTCTTTGGAATCACTGTCATGGGACAGAGGAGGAGACAAAATGAAAATGGGACACTATATTCACTTGTGAAATGATGAAAAATGACAAGCCAAAGTTGTTAAGGAGTTGTCCCCCACAAGGATTAGTGCAGATACCAAAGAAAAAAAGTGGCAAGTACAGCTGCTCTGTTAAACAGAGAAACATGTCTTGGGAGGTGGGTGAGGGGATGATAGTAGAATGAGAAAAATAAACTTAAGTATGCTCAGGGTCAAGTCAGTGATATACTGTACTCCCCAGCTTTGTTAGATTTTTGATTAAAGCTGTTTTAGTCTCTAATCCAGTGTGCTTATTGAAAATATTACTGCATTAGTATCAAGCACTTGCTGGCTTATTCTGAAGCTGTTATGATGAGCATATGGCATGTTTTATATCCACTTGTCCACTACGACTTCACCAACTGGAACAGAATACATTAAGTTACTTAGGTTAGTTGCCACTACGTATCTTTGAGCAGAGCACAGCACTACTACTATGGCTACATTTTATGGCTCTGAAGACATAACTACACTACAAGCAGAAATTATTAAAGTTCTACATTAAAGTGAAAATAAGCATACTAATGAAGAAGTATTAAACATGACTACCAGCTACCAGCAGTGCTGTAAGCAAAGTTTAAACACATATTAAAGTACAATAACAAACCACAAAATACCACAGGACAACAAATACAAAGCCTTGCCTCTGGGAAGGGAACAACACCGTTAACAGACACTTGGAATCTTTATACAAGTTTCTCTTGTAATAATGATCATAGAGGAAAAACTTCATTATAATCTGAACTGTTTGTCACAAAGTTCTTTTTCACATGTAGCCTCCATCATCACCACCACCACCACCACCACCACCATTCAATATCACATCTGCTGGTATATCAGCGAGCAACCCTTCACCATTTGTCAACTACAGTGGTTGGTGACGCTGTGAAACATAAAAGCAAAGTAAAGATACATCAGACGTGTTTTCAGCATGCAACAAATGACATGATTATTGCAGGAGGAGAAGGCACCACAGTATTTACAGCTAGGTGAAGAACAGCGCCTACAAGCTATAAAACAGCCACCCAAGCAATGAATCTTTCAAAATTCTAAATGGTTTTCCAAACATAATACAGAATTAAATGTACTTTATGTAAGTATATTTTCAAAATAAGATACACTGATATGTATTCTTAATTTTTTGGTTTAGAGCATCAAATCATTCTGGTAACAAAAATTAGTCTGATAGGTAGGGGGTCATTGGAAAGGTTTTTTTTAATCCCTTATTATTAGCGTCAGCTATTTCTGCACCACTCCAAATGCTGTGTCATGACCACTGCCTTTACCACTACAACTGAAGGTAACAGAGGAATGCCAACTATCACTTACGTACTCAAAGTTCTACATGCTGGGTATCATATTAAAATTCCAGCTGGAGATCAGGCATCTAATCTTTCCATAAATCCCATCCCAGTGACTGAACACTGAAACAGACTATACCTTTACCACACATCTTCACACCTGTATGTAATTAAAGTGGTCCCTGTGTAAAATTTTTTCAATGTTAATACTGTTACATGTTAAAATCTGACACTCAGTCTACAGCACGAGGGGGATTGAATATACAAGTTTAACACAACTTTTGAAATCAATATTTCAAGTACACTCACAGGTGTCCCACATTCGCATAGTAATTCTAACACTCCCTGTTTCCATGATGAAATGTGTAATGACTTTTAAAAATTAACATTTAAAATATGTTCATGTATGTCACAGATTCACGCAGACATTTGAAGTACACTTTCAATGTACATCAGAGTGAATTAAGAACATGATTTTCAACTATTATGAGATGCAACTGCAGAGTAAAGTGGTAAATAAACTCAAAGGAAATTCACTCATAAATATTAAAATACTGTATGCAGCAAAATATGACATTCAGTATTGTGGTTACAAAGCACAGCATTACCCCATACACAGAAGTCTCTTTGATGCTCATTTCTGTTTCTGTCTTAAGGAAACTACTGCAGTTTCAGTTGGTGTACAGTAAATGATTATTATAAAATTATTACAATATGGTCTGATTTTTCATATGAACTGGTACAATAGTAACAGCATACAGTCTTTGATGGCTTGGGTTCAGACAACACAATAATGTTGAAACTTTTATCATGGAATGCTAGCAAGCAGATATTTGAAGCAAATTAGCAAGCTCTGGAATTTGTAACAGGCAAGGAATGCAGCAGTTGATCTACATACTTTCAGCAGGGAATAACTTAAGTTAGTTCAATACGTTTAAAGAAAATAAGAGAATAAGTACTTCACAAATTTGTACCTACTAAACCAAACTACAGTTCTACTTTTTCTACAAAATGCATGCCTAAAGACAGGACTGCCCAACATTTGTCTGATACTAAATTTAAAGAAATTATATATTCATTCATATATAACCAATAGGTTGGGTCTTCCTGCCTGAGACAATCTATTTGGTATGCCTAAAAAGCATATGCAGAATCCATACTAAGAAGCTAATAAATTTATAACAGATTATAAAATTAACAGTTTGAATTCATAAATATCAGACTTATAATTTTTATCACTCTGATTATATTACCTGTCAATACACAATGACTTAATTATCCATTTCACAGGTCCTGTTATATCCAAGTCAAAAGTAAGAGGAGATTTACATTTTTAAGAATCTTATTTATAGCAATTAATGAGAGAAGCCCTCAACTAGAAGAAATTAGGTCCATTTTTAAATATAAATATGACTGAATACTGCATATTAAGACAAACTAGAGCCTAATGTTCATATCAACAATGTTCATTATGTGATCACAGAAATGATCTGAAAACATTACAAATCCTACACTCTACTATCATGTGAGACTGTCTTTATGAAACATCACATGTAAATGTTGTTCACTATGGGTTGAAAAGCACATTTCATGTCCCAATTGCAATTGATTTTCAATGAATGATATATGAATTTAAAGGTACTGGAAGATAATACCATATGTAGGTCCTTGGGTCAAAGGTGAAAATACTCACACAGCATTCCAGGTGAAGAGACTATGGGGTGATGCAGGGAGGGGTACACTCCATTAACTTAACGAAGCACTGAATAAGTTATGAAAAAGAATAAAATGTAACATTAGTGAAAAGAAACCAAGTAAACTGGAGAAGGGACGCAATAAATTAGATATATTTAATGCAAGACACACTATTTTGAAGTATAAATATTCTAAGGAATATCCTCTTGCATAAATACATCCATACTTCTTCCAAATAAGGACAATGTATGTGATAATCTTCTGTCCACTTGTCACTGAAGTGGCAGAATAAGCCAAGAAAAATCAATATCTGACAGTTAAAAGGTGAAGGAACATTAATGTCAAACTGACTGGGCCTATCACATCATGCCGATAAATCTGAGATGATGGTGCATTCATTTCCTTGTTGACCTAATAACTGAAAATACAATAAAAGGTTGACATATTATGTAGTCAGCAACATATTACTATAAATTCTTTAGATAAATATATTCAAACATTGCAGGGATCAGTAACTTTCAATTGATATTAACATGAAGGCTGAAGTGATTGTGCTGCCAAATACTGCTTCCAAAATTCTTACTGAGACTGGTCAACAGCCAAAAAGGACGTTTCAAATTTGACAACCAACATGAGGCCTGGAAATTAATTACAGTTTTGTTTTTCATGACACTGGCATTGCCAATAAAATAATCCAAAGTATATTCTGCACAGACAAAATGAAATATCAGTGTTGCAGTTTAATGAAATATTACACAAAGCATACATAAATAAAAGACGTGTTCATGCTAACCTAAATAAATTCTTTTCTGCTTACTCCCAATGTCTGATTATACTTATCTAAACATCACAAAATGCTTGATAACCAACTCTCAAACTGAAGCTGTTATAATTGGGCAGCAGGAAGACCAGCCAGAAAAAATAATGACTGCAACTGCACTGGTTGCCATTTCTGGTACTATTGCAGACGAAATGAAATAATTATTTATGTCCACAATTTAGTTTGACATAAAAACATAATACCTTCCATAAAATCATTACTTCCACCTGGTGCCCACGTGTAACACTTGAGAATGAAGACCTGCAATTAAAATTACTTTGACAATACACCATTCCTTCTTTGCAAATTAAGTCATGCTATTGTTAGACATGATCAACAGCACACAGTACATGTAATTTTACATTTCAATGCAAGATGTTTATTTAAGATAAGCCCTATGACTGGTTGAGAATTTCAATTACATTATGAGATTAACAACACTATTATTATTTTGCAAACAATTTAGAATAGTCAGGAATACAATACCATTGTAGCAAAAACATACTTATCTCAAACAACATAAACACATATTAACTCAAATTTAAGTTGTCAGTGATGATCAATCATCATAAACAGCACAGTTCAGTATCCTCATCATGCATGAAATATTATGAACAAACTGCTGGTACAGCAGGATCATAAATGTTCCCAAACTTGACAATACCATAAGAATTCTTACCTAAGGCAGCAGTAATCTGGTTGTCTGCTGACTGTACTTAGCAACACCAAGCTTTGTTGGGAGAGGTCAGGTTACATGGGATTATCTTGCACACTTTGAAAAATAAAATACTGCAAACTGGAACAAAAGTCTTCAAACTTCATGCATGGAAAAAGAATGGCGTGTAACAGAATTAATAATCTGAATAGCACAATATGCATATTGCTTCATTCCCAAAATCGTGGAAAGATGTATTACTTTCTGTACATTATCCACACATTACACATTAGCACATACATGTTTCAGACTTCCACTGACAATTATACAGATCTTATTTATTATTTACTATTGTGCTAAAACTTGGCCATAACCTGTTTGCGCCATCATTAGCAGTTCTCCATGAAGATGGCCTCCTGACAGCCGAAACATGTAGGAGAAATTACTGCGACATAAATAGTATTTATTACTGAATATATGTGCAGTTAGTTGTAATATAATACACTGCCTAAATACTCATGAAAATTGGTGTTATGAACACCAAGACCAAGTTCAGGCAATGTGTTGCATGATGTTTCGATTTCTCTGATAAGTGAGGCAAGTGACAAAAATATATATTCTAACAATCAACACACTCATCTCATATGTCTGTTTTGTCAGTACGCTGTACTGCACAAAATGGTCAGAAATTCAAAAGCACCAAGAATTTAATGTACCTTCACTTCATGTGAGGACAAAACAATTTGCTTCCTTGACATTGTAAGTTTGAGAAGAAATTTTACACTCTGAAATCTGTTCACTACAGCACTACACTTATGAAATGTTATGATTCAAGACCATTAAGAAAAATGACCAATATGACAGGACACTGTACAATCATAAAATCACTGACGTTCGTATGTGTGAAAATATGTGTACATTTATTTGAAAATACTGTTTATAGATTTAAATTTTACTCCCACTGAAGAAACTCACACTATGCTGAACATTAACCATTAGATAGTTTCAGAATGACAATGACTTGATGAATAAAACACAGTAACTGCAACTCTGTTGAGCAAAATAAGGAATACATTTAGCTGCTATAATATGTCATAATCCATCTTCCTTTTGTTTGCAGCATCTTTAGGCTTTTAATAAGCTACATGTGCTTTGTCTTTCTCTCTGTCTCACTTACTTTTACATACCAGAATTTACAATGTTCTTCTTCTGGGGCAGTATACTTTACCAAATAAAATGCACATGTATTTGCAGCCAGATTCTCCTTATTGCTTGCACATAAACACTGCACACTAATACAAAGCTGCCTTTCCATCTCTGCACTTATATTTAATTTATACTTTGGTCAATTAAGTCTTCAACCCAAGTGAAACTGTTTCCACACAATAAAGCAGGTAAAATACAATTCTGTCCACTGTACAGGGCAATGACATGGTCCCCTCCAACAACACATTAAACCAGGTGTTTCCTTCTTACTGTTACTGTAGCCATCATGGATTAACATTTCTGGCTGGCATCACACAAACTGTTACTCTGCCATACCAATTCAAGTGTTATTCTAAATATACTTTGTTTTATGTCATCCAACAAAGAAGGAAATACACATACCTCCATATTGTTGGGTACTCTTGACAAATCTCAACCAGAAAGTGGATTGTGCTTTCAGCAATTAACCTGCCACAGCCATATAAAATGGTGGATACCGTTCCTGTTTTGCTTACCAAGAAATATAATTAGATGGGTAAAAAATAAAATTAAAACCACTAAACAGAACTCTTAAAATCACTGCAATGTAACATAAGAAAAATATGGGATGAAAAAATAGGAAGGTGAGAAAGATCAAGCATTAATGTCAATGGTCAGAGAAGCTCGTCAGCAAGCACAAACAGCACACAAACACTTAATGTAAGTTACACTTGTTCTTCTTTAAAACATGAATTTTTTTTTTATTAGTAACACAAGTTCTCATTAACAAGTCGTTCCACAGTTACATTACTTGATATTTACATACCACAGTTATGCTAATTTTACCATACTTTTGCTACTTTTAGATTCCAGTTCTCTCATAAAAATGCTACTGAACAAGCTGAATGAAACTGAAGGAGACAAAATGTTCACAAATATTGTACCCGAAAATTTAAAATCTTCCATTTCATGTCACAGGTCAATTTGGAACGATGACACACAACAGTTAAAGTGAAACTAATCTGAGGTAGGGATGTGCGCTGATATTAGTCTTAAATGTATAAAAGTGAATTTTTGTCCCCTCCAGTTCATTCCTTAAACTGTTCACAAACACTGTTATTTTTGTATGGGGCAGGGAAACTGATAGTTTAAATCACATGACAGTTAATACTTATTTTAGCACATACCTTTAAAAGGATTGAATACATGCAAATGCATATACACGCACTCTCACTTTCATACGCATACAGACATACAGGGAAACGTAATTCGTACTTACTAATAATTGCCCATGTATTCACTCATACATAAAGAAGTATTGGATTTCTAAACCTTTTCTCTTCTGTCTGCTGGTTAGAAGCAAAATCAACGTGTTTTGGTCATACTAAAACTATGACTATATGGAAGAATTTTCAATGCATTAAACCAAACCCAAGAGAAATACAGCAAAACCTACACCACAGTGTAGGGATCATTAGTTGGGAGATACCATTTTTCTCAAACAAAAGGTTTTGTGCATCAAAATGACAATATATCATGCATAAATATTCTTCTTCTGTGGAATATAAATAATAGAATAGGTAATAATAATGATTCACAACACACAAGAGTAAATCCACACCACTCCAATATTCACAGTAGTTTTAGCATGCACAGGTGCAGGTAGGTGTGCATGGTGCAGGCGTAGGCATAGGCAGATAGGCTCAGCCACAGGACAGGATGGAGGCACAGAAGGTATAGAGCTGGCCATGAAGTGGATGGATGGCTTCATGTATGTACCAAATTAAAAAACAGTACGTCAAGCGTACAAAAAAATATATGTACGGCAAGTTATTGTATCCATCCACATTCTTAATATTCCTTCAGTATAGTCTCGATGTCACATCTTTCTAAAGACACGTTTCTTTTCTTCCCATCCCTTTGCAATTCCTTTTCTGCCTGAAGGCCACTCCGTCCTCCCACCTGGATCGAGAATTAAACTGCAGCCACAACAACAAATCATGCAATCATGGGTAACGTATCATTCTCAAACAAAAGAAATGTCAAAACAGGAAATGCCATTTAAGATAATTCTGCCACCATTCTTCAACAATCAAAAATTATTTCTAAAAAACTTCCACTTTTCTATGATATGTATATTAATATCTAGGAATAGCTTAATATCAATAATTTAATTGTTGAGTATACAACTAACATACAAGAACCAAATGAAAAAAAAAAAATGCACTTGTCCGGCATAATTAACTATGTGAACCACACCTATTCACAAGAACTTTGTGATCCTGCACAAAGGTCATGAAGTGTGTACCACTGAAAATAAATAATTCTTATGCATGTCACTACTGTTATCCCCAGAAGTGAAATGGATAAATAAAATCTGCTGCAGTCAACATGGGCTGCTTGATGCTTCTTCATACAATTAATTCAGACTGATACAAAAAATGTCACCTAACACATTCTTTTGTAGAGCAAAATGGCAGACATAACGCAGTACCCACAAGAGATGTTTCCTGTTTCATATAAATATGCATGTTTGGCAGAAAATCCCACCCACCCTTCAACCCCATGACTAAACCCCACTAAAATTATTGTCAGGATGTATAATATAATAAGGACTCTACCTAAAACAATATGTACATAGGTAAGCAAAAATTTGACAGCTGTCAGCATTATTTATAGAGAAAAATTATTAAACAAACTAGGTGTAAAAAACAAAATGACCATGTGACAAAAAGAGGAGAGTCTTAAAAAAGGCACTTCTCTACTAACTACAAAATCAATGCCTTTACACTCATAGAGATGCAAAGGTGTAAACGTTATCAAAACATACTCATATCACGAGCTTATTTGGTGCAGCACAGACACCTTTACGGAAGCAGGTTGAGTTTTGTACTGATCACTGAAACAGGGAAAACACAATGATCCCTGGTTTCTGAGCGTGCAAATCGCTTTTGTGTCCGGGGAAGGAAAACACACCCTTTGACCCTGTTCTCCACTCAACCATTTCACACCCTGTGTGGTCCGCTGTCACTTAATACTGCCTCTGCAGTCACTCACTGTGACCAAAGCACCAGCTCACTCCACACTTGGCATAGGGAGGGTAGTAAGGTTAAACTGTTCCAAACCAAATCTCTGTCGATTGAGACTGTCCTTCTCTTTCCATACTGTATATTAATTAAGTTAATGTTCAGAAGTTCAGGGGTGAAGCAGTATTTAATCGTGGTTGGTTTAAGGAGGCAAAAATTCACATCCACTATTATTTCCTAAAGGGGGCCGAACAATATCAAGGCCACGAATGCCCCCCACATAATAACAATCCAGTGCAGGCTAGAAATGTAGCTCTCACCATCAGTGAACTTTCTGGCAACAAACTTGAGCGTTTCATCAAGTAGAACAACAGGGATGGAGAACTTCATGACAGTGATCCACTCCTCAACATTAAGAGGCGTTACCTGGAACACAGTCTAAACAACAAAATACAACAAAACTCAGTGCATGTACTCACATTCCTGCTGAATTAAAGAATATAAAGAAACTTTTTGCACTGAAGAAGTGACCCCTATCATAAAAAAACAGATTATTAAGCTATGTATAACTGGGATGGATTTAGTGAACCAACACAGTACAGAATGATCAAAATGGAACATCTCATTTAATATCGAGTTGAGTCAAAAATGTCACTCTCCAGCACTTAAACATGGCATTTAAAGTTTGACAAGAACATCTACTGCAATTTATACATTAACAGAAAAAAATCCCCATGGATCCCTTTAAGGGACAAGAGTAAAATGGAACATTATGAAAACAGGATTACAAAACCAGACACAGGATTACAAGAGTGTAAATAAAGAAAAACTTTTTAAGTGGCAGTTATTGTAGTTTCACTGATATCAGAATATGCTCTCTACTTCCTCCAGCCAAAATATGAATATATAGTAAAATACTGACTCTCAACAATGCTGAGGGAGACAGATCATATTTTGTCAGCTCTTTGAACTTTAACAACCATTTCTTTGTAGTATGGACATAATTGCCATTCTGTCAGTTTGTGTGTGTTAGAGAAAGAGAGCACTTACTCCCATAATGAATGAACTCTATGTTATGAACTTCCCTCTGGGACAATACAGTAGAAAATGAAGTGGAACCTTTATTCAAGCTTCTGTCTTGTGGCCAACAATTTATAAACACACAGATACCTAAAAAATTTGGACAGAGAGAACTGACTGCAAATAATTCTTAACTTGGTAAACAGTAAATTACAATACAAACACCCTGTAAAGAAATCTGAAGTTCCATAACATACAATGAACTAACTTCAACATTGTATTTATCACAGATATTCCAGATTCAGGTGACAAAATAAGATTGAATTATTTCTTATTATCATGGCCTTTTGTATATTTCAGTTTCTTCAATCCATTAATTTTAACGTAATTATAAAGATGTAGAAGTAACTTACAGATAAGATCTCAACATAAAGGATGACAAAGTGAAGGGTGAAAGACAGAACCATGGATCCCATCAGCCACAAGTTGCACCAAGGGGGCATCGCAATTAGTGACTGGTTCTCGGACAAGCTGAAAAACATGAGAATTTAATGACAAAACATTTCACTTACACTTCAATGTACAGGATGTCTCCATTAACCAATTCATCACACACACACACACACACATATATATAAATAAGGTAAGTTCTGTGCCAATGGCAGAGGTAGGCAGAATCCACTGTCAACCATTCTTCACAACATGTCTACTACAATGTGTTAACATCACACTACCTACCAATAATATGTACAACAGTTTTCAAGCCTTTAAAATAACTTCTTATCACCTGTTCATGGCATTTAGCATCTCAATGGTGACCAGTACAGACAGGGCCATGGTCATGGGATGAGGGTCATTGAAAACACGGCAGTCAACCCCTTTGAACTCGTCTCCTTCACCAATGCAAGCAAGATGGTGAGTCTGCAAGAAAAGTATCAGTACACCAAACTTTAGTGCACTGTGAAAATTACAACATGAATGACAAACCTGTTCATAATGCTTTCAATTATGGCCCTTTGGCTTTTTGGGACTCTGCCTGATTTGTGAACAAAACACATCTAACACATCTGAAACAGGAGTAATGAATACCACTGAAAATGGCTGACAGAGAGGGCTTGGGAGCCTACCACCCCACATGTTTACAGAGTTCTGAAGTATGAAGAAGGCAACAGGAAAACCCAAATTAAAAATAAAAACCCAGGAAATAAAACGAATAAAACAATTCTTTTAGTACCATATTTTCTACACATGTTCTCAAAGGATATTTAAATTTAAAGAGGTTGATAAGAAAAAAAAATCTATACAAAAACTTATACTATTTATAAATTAATTTAACACATGCAATATAACACATGAGCACAAACCATTACCAACATACTACTTTTTAAACATAGTCACCAAATAGGTTCATATGTTTTTTTACCACATTCAAATAGCTTGGACATTCCTGTTCACTGAACTCCAGTGCCCAGGGTATGCAAGCACACAGTGACGGACCTTTTGATTATGAGGTAAACAGACATCCTTCTGGGTGATCTTTCAGCAGTGGGAAGAGATGAAAATTGCTGGGAGTGAGATCCTACTCAAAATGTGCTTTTTCTACAAAGGAGTTTCAAAAACATATGGTAACAAACACTTTGATGCTGAGCACTTTATTCTGACTTCAGTGCATACATGGCACACAGGGAGCAAACAGTACACATGAGACCTCCACATACTCACAACTGACATTTAATCATTTGTCCCACCACTGCATCAAGGCTTGTACCTGGCACAGAAGAAACTGGTGTCAAGTATCTGCAGCTAGGAAGTGACAGTTGGCATCTGCTGCAAATTGTCTGCCAACCAGGAGCTTTTTAAAAAGGTCCAATGAGATGGAAATCGCTGCACACATGATCAGGATGGTAGCGAGGGTGGGCCATCACCTCTCAGCCATAGTGCAGCAGCAAATTATAAGTTTGGTTGGCAACATGAGGCCCAGTGATTTCCAACTCTTCGGCCTCCCTGAAGAAGCATGTGGATGGCAATAGATTGGCAATGCATGCTGACACAAAGCACACTGTCACCTCCTACTCACAGACACTTGACACTAATTTCTTTTACCATCTTCAGAGAAGACTCAGTATTATGTTGATGTCTGCACAGACTATGCAACAGGCTCACAACAGAAAATCTAGGAGAGTTGGTGTATAACAAGTAGGAACAAAGTTCAACAAGGCAAATTAAACACTTCATAAAGAAGACAAATAAAAAAGCCACATAAAGAAATAAGTATCATACTTGGCTATCATTTTATCTAAGTAAAGGAGAAAACATCCCAATATATTCACCAACAAACAATCAAATTCACAATATTAGTGCGAGGGTAATGTATTACTTTATACATAAAACATAATGAATTATATATCAGCAACAAAAACAAATTACAAAAACAAATGAAGGTTAAATTCTTATTACAGAAAAGCAAACAATACAAGAATTTTGTTGATTTCATAATAATTCCTAATGTGAGTTTTAAATATATTTTTAATGCTGTAACATACATGCTATCACACATATTAGAGAAACATCCTACCATTCTATTAAACTACACTTAAAACAGGTGTTTCAAAGTGTATACAGACTTGAACTAGAGACAAAGTTATCTCAAAAACCATGAAAGCAAGAAACAGCCAAAATACCAGACTGGCCAAGAAGAAAGGCAGTTGCAGAATTCTGATTGTGTATTGGGCATGACTGTCTGGGTAATACACCTTCACTGCACTGGAATCTGCCCCAACCCCTACTGCATGCTATGCAGCCTCCACGAATCCAGGGACAGAAACCATTTAGGACAATGTAGTGCACTATTTAATGGGACAGAGTGTGAGCGATACTGGGAGACCAGGACAAAAATGATGGAAAACTGACTTTGCTTCTTTTCTATTACTATTTTTGTGACTACTCCTTACTATCAGGACTTTTGTATTTGCCTTGAATGTTGTTTATAGTACTTACAGTATTTACAGTGTAATTGTAATATCTTATTTTTATTGGTCACATAGGGCAATGATAAATAATCAATGTACCTGCTATTAGGAAAATAAATAAATAAACATACACGCTATCATAACAGCACAACTGTACACAAAAAATTTTGCACCATATAATTGAGGTGCATCAGGTTGACTGTTATACAATACTATATTTGTAGCAGATGAGGCTGTAAGAAAGAGATCTCCTTCATAGCAATGACAATTCAAGGTATCTAACTGCCCCATTTTTTATTTGTGTCTGTTGATGACCCTTATAGCTGAAGCACACAGAATTTTCTAAATGCAACTATTATTTTTACAATAAAAGATAGTTGTATTGACTAAAATCACATTTAATTTCTTCTATGCTGGAATATGATCCTTGGTGCCGTGGCGGAAGAAACGCTTCAGTGTCAATTGTGACTACAAGGATGTGTGATGTGTACCTCCTGCTACCCATGTGCCACATATACATTCAAGGCAGAAGAGAGTTCTCTGTATTAGCATTTCTTACCTTATTTGTTGCAACTTCCATGAATTTTAGGCACTGCAGGGACATGTGTTCACCACACAGGAAAATAAATGTACTTAAGGAATGAAAATTATAATATGGAATTTTGATGGTCTTCAATGACATAACAAGATTTTGTGAAAGTTGGTTAGCAGGTTCAGTAACTGAAAATGTTAAGGCAATGAGGACACAGACAACATGGTAATGTGTTTGAGCATACTGAGGTCATGCAACAACATTTGGGTCATGTATAAAAGACAATGTTTAGATCACATAATTGGGCATTTACAAAAATTATCACAATAATAGCTGCTGTGACAATGAACAAACTAAAAGAAACCGGCACAACACAATGTAACAACCAAGAAGAGATAAGGGAGTTCTAAATTATTCAGACTAATTATGGTATGTTGGGTTCTTCTTCGTCATTAGGGCCTGTAGCTAATGTCACGGATGTACTGCAACCTTTAAGGCTTATTGTACTAACCCATCCCCCCCTCTTTTTAGATGTTCCCACTTCCGCCGCCAGGTGCCTCCATGCCCGTAACGACGCGAGAGATCCTAGCAGTGAAAGGTGGAACTGCATGAGTAAGTAAGTTCGAGTAATTTTGCCTAAATGACGACTTCCATGCCATTTAGGGATCTTTTACATGCCGCAAATCTAAGACATGGGACCGACAGCTTTACTTCCCCTCCGAAGGAAGGCGTGCTGAGGATTTCTTTGCCCTGAAAAATCCTGACGGCTTCGGCCGGGTTTGAACCCGCAAACTAGGGTACTTAAAGGCAGCACACTACCCCTAGACCACCGAAGTCGCTTATGTTGGGCTACAATGGGGCTATCCAATCTTGAGATGTGTCTATCTTTGATCTGTATGTGAAGTATGAAAATATCACCACACCTACTCAATTTATTAACACATTTGCTGGTTATATACGACAGTGTAAATTTCACTGCAATAAAACATACAATGCAGCATGGTCCGTAGCTCAGACTACATGGAACTGAAAAATATGATTCATGAATAATGAATTGGAAAGGATTTGGAAGGCAGAACTCATGGCCTAATTTGAAATATTATCCCAATATGCCTGAAGGGAGTGAGCACAACCATGAAGAACCACAACTGAAAAAGCTGAGTATCATTGATGATATCACTTACCACTTGATAATAGTTCAATCCTGGTCCCTCTGGACTGTACATGAACCACCAAGCAGCAGCACCTACTGTTGCTGCACCCACATAACCTCCAATTGCAAGGTAACGGAAGAACAGCCAGCCAGAGATCAGAGATTCATCACTCTTACGTGGGGGCTGGAAACAAGCATACATAGTAGGAGAAAATGCTCCTAACTATTCAATAACTATCTTCTATCCTTTCATGCACCATGCCATAGCCTTAATACACACTGTTATGTACTCGCCATTTAATTTTTAATAACACGTAATCTGAAAGTTCTGAACAATGGAATGAGATGGTAGCACCCAATCCTTGAGTCAGAGAAAGTTGCATATTACATATTAATTAATCCATATAACACAATCTACATATCACACTGATGAGACATAAACAAGGAAATGTACCAAGAAAAAATACACAAATTTCTGGGCACAGTCAATACACTTGCATTGTAACAACTTTCAGGAAATGGTACTTGTATTTCGTATTTGTGACAGACTTAAGGCAACTTGTCCACATATCTTGAAAATTCTTGTCCACATAGCTTGAAAATTCTGAATATGTTTAATGATCTGATAACACACTCAAGGGCAAGTGCAGGTGAGTTTAGGCCTTAGCATGACAAATTTACCGTTAATTCAGACCTCTTTGCTATTCGAACTGCTTACAGACTTATATATATATATATATTTAAAAAGAGAGAGAGAGAGAGAGAGAGAGCGCTAATCATGTGAAGCGTACAACAGTCCAATGAACGAGATAGGCTCATTAGTGAAATAAATTCACTACATTATCCACTGTCTACTAGCCACTTAACCAAAAGCCACTAACCCATACACTTGGAGTGAAGGTAAAAGTGTCCTTTTCATTGGTCTCCATGTGGACAGCAAACAAGCATATCTTTGAAATCTTATTTATGATAGTACAAATGTTCTTTATCTGTAGGAGTTTACTCTAACAAAAGCAGAGGAATCATATGATTCAGTCAAGGAAAAGACAGAGTGAGAGGTACAGGATGCTCACAGACAGCCAACCATAAGCAACAGTATATAAGATTATCCACATCAAAATAAAATTACTACTACATGATATATGAAAGGTACAACAGCAAGTTATAGAATGTTACTACTTTTATGTGAACTTACAAACATTTAATGCAGAGACTTTTTGAAATCTCTCTGCAGGACTGTAACATATGAAGCAAGCTCTCAGACTAATAAGAGTGAATTATTTTGTTAAGTGGCTGATATATGTAACTGTATTTCAGGAGCCCTTTCCTTAAGTACAGAGAGAAGCAAAAATAAAATAAACTGTCAACACTGTCAGTTTTAAACATAAATTATCATATTTTCACCTTGGACATGATGTCCAGATCTGGAGGGTTGAAGCCTAGGGCAGTGGCAGGAAGACCATCTGTTACCAAGTTGACCCAAAGCAGTTGTACAGGGATCAAGGCCTCAGGAAGACCCAAAGCGGCAGTAAGGAAAATACTGTATTCAACAGCACAGCACCACATTAGTAACAACTCTGATGTCAGTAATGAGAAACTCTGAGGTATGATTCCAGTAACGACAATGGAATAGTTCTCTCTATTAACACTTCCAGTACAGTTGTGGGACTCACCTGAAGAGTACAATGTAGCCAATGGATCTAAGACCCTGGAAAATATGTGAACTGAGAGTGGGGAGTCCACTTTTAGCTCTGCTTTCAAAAAGAATTGTCCTCCTGTTTGCTTTTACCTGGTTATCATTCTGCACTCTGCATCTTTCCATCATATAAATCACATTTATTAGTTGCATCAAACTATACAGATGACTGGGTTCACTAACACCAGGTTCTTGCTGTATGCAGCCTTCACATCTACTTCTAGAAACAACATTAATCTTGCACTTTACATAGTGGACACAATCATTTTGAGATGGAGACTAATATCATCGAATGAAAATATGATCTGGCAAACTCAGATTACAATATCAATACCGTTTCATCATTCATAGAGGACAGTGGGGGAGAGATCCCCCAGTCATGTTAGTGAAAGCCTCTGACCCCTACCCAGGTTTTAGATCCAATGGTCACACTGTTCCTGTGTACAGACAAGGTCATGAAGCTGACCCTCACACCAGTTAATGATTCAGAATGTATATAATTTTATTTGTATGCCTTTAAGAGAGTGCAGAGAAACCATGTCTGCAAGTTTGCACATTTAAAAACCCCAAAACCCTGCGCAAGTGACCCAAGTGACAACAGTAAAATTCATACCATTTCAACAAAATTTTAATTAAATGTTTAAGCAACATTTACTAGTATCAATGAAATGAAACATACTAATAAAATGTTCAGGACTTCCTACTTATGTTTTGAAGGATGGAAGAATGACACTGAAAAGCTTACTAGTTTCCTTCCCACCAAGTTTTCAATATCCGAACATATGTGAGAAGTAACAACTAAGAACCAGCTTTTCAGTCTTTCACTGTCCAGTTGTTTTACATACACTGCAACCCTTTGAAAGATATTTTTGGAATAATTAAACAAATATTTCAAAAGAAGGGCCCTGTCATGTCATAAAATATTTTCCACATCCCACAAGTCCAAAATAAAAATATCTGTTGCTATTTTTGTTTTTACATAAAACCTTCAAAAATTTAAAATGACCAACAGAAGCAAGTATAATTAAGTACCATGATATAAAGCTATATCTATCAAGATTGTCTGCAGCTAATTATGTGTACTATCAATATTTATTCCCATATAAATTTAAAGCCTAAATGATTCTGCACAGCTCTCAAAGGATGACAAACCTCACTACTTCACCAATGTTTGAAGAGATCAGGTATCGAATGAACTGCTTCATGTTGTTGTAGATAGCTCGGCCTTCCTCAACAGCAGCCACAATAGATGAGAAATTATCATCAGCAAGCACCATCTCAGATGCAGACTTGGCCACAGCTGTTCCAGAGCCCATGGCAATGCCAATCTCAGCCTTCTTCAGGGCAGGTGCATCATTCACACCATCACCAGTCTGTGAATCAATAAATTCACTCCATTAAATGAGCAGTCACAACAAACACTGAGTACTGGACAATAGATTTCAACATTAAACTGACGAGATCTGTGAAGGGAAGAGCATTTAATTCTGAGAAAACTGGATTTGAACCACAATGGAAAAGACAGTGCAAGAATCCTGAAACTGACTAAACATTAAATAGGAATTCTATTGCACTCAAAGCCAGTCTAGGTAAGTGCTAGAGATGTAACATGATATCCTATCACACAAAACAAAAAAATATTCTTTTCATTCTCTACATACCATTTCTCTTTATATTCATAACAAACTACCACCTAAGAATTATACATATAGGCAGGTCTCTACTTGATTTCTTTTGTGTGATTTTGCTTTAAAGTGACTTGGAAATTTAAACCTCTTTGCAAATTTACGCGATTATGTTGAGGTTAAGGCCATGAGGCATAGATGATACACAATAATTTCCAGTTTAATGCAATGTGGCATACACAATCCCTGGTCCCTCTTGTCTTCTGTTGGAGGCTAGCAGGGTGGGACGTCACTGTCTTGCCATCAGTGACATGTATGGACTGATTACATTAGTTATATAATCATGTGGTTCATCTAGTTTCCTCTTCTACAGCATTGGATTTTCTTACTAACATGAATGACAATCAGTACTGAAGACAAATTAGGTGTAATAATCCGACTTGAAGAAGGTGAATGAACTGCTGACATACGGTGTAATGTTAGTTTCACTCATAGCAGCATATGTACAATACGTGATAACGGTGATATATTTAAAGAAAGTGATAATCAGGAACTAAAGTTAAGATATAATATATATACAGGGTGTCCCAGGAGGAAAGGACCTAACTTCGGGAGAGTGTTCCTTAGGTCAAACTATACCGATATAACCCAAAACACCTATATCCAAAGTTCAATGGTTACGGAGAT
>Ga0123352_10001982_pt1 | contig 28044 bp, 18 predicted proteins | sample TergutLab28metaG_FD_89700 | JGI IMG/M metagenome (GOLD analysis project Ga0123352, IMG submission 89700) | Labiotermes labralis P1 segment gut microbial communities from Petit-Saut dam, French Guiana - Lab288 P1 | ecosystem: Host-associated > Arthropoda: Insects > Digestive system > Gut ... | reverse complement strand
GCCTCACTTCTTCATTTGTTCTGCTCCTCCAGTATCCTGCTACACATATTGGACCAAATATTTTTCTCAGCACCTTCCTTTCCCAAATACACAAATTTTTCTCACCATTTGCCGTTAAACACCATGCTTCTGAGCCACACAGCACCACTGGTCTTGTTATTGTTTTGTACATTCTTATTTTTGTTGTGGATATGGCTTTTGATCTCAACAGTGGCAATACTGAGTAATAACTCCTATTTCCAGCCATTATTCTTGCTTTTATATCTGTGTTATTATCACTATTTTTTGTTATCAGTGACCCTAAGCACTTGAACTCTCCCACTCTTTCAAATTCTTAGTTATATACTTGTAGATGTTTCTCATTCCTAAAACGTACTTTATTTCTTGTATTTATCATGTACTTAGTTTTCTCTTCATTTATTCTCAGCTCCACTTCGTTGGCTCCCTCTTCCATTTGTTTACAGTCTGTAATAACTAACTGAATTGAAAAACTGTCTGTACTGTAACACTTAACAGAGTGTATAATCTGTATGAGTGTTGTTTTCTTTTCCCACAGCCTGCTTCAGACCTTGACACAGCACAAGAAATCTTCAAGAAGTTGCTCAAAACTGAAGGTTTGAACCCACTAAATGTACCCATGAATTTGCTGAAAAAATGAGGCTCTCAGTATGATACTAGTTGCATGTCACACAGAGGACACGTTTTTGGAGTGAAGATCATTAACTGTACAATACTATTTATGTTATACAAGTAATTTTCATTAAATAACAATTCTGTTTTCATGTGTAATTTTCTAGCCTTATGCATGTTAATGGTATAGAACCTTACATTAGTGCCACTGGTCTGTTGTTTTATCACAGTGTCCATATACACTAACCCTCAGCTAAACTCAGTTTAGCCACCTCCCTGGAGAACACAAATTTTAGAACATTAATTGGTGCAAAGATTACTATAGGAATTAAGAGCCTAGGTTTCCCCCTCCAAATACAGACGTGCGTCGCCTAACAACGGGAATATGTTCTGAGAAATGCATCATTAGGCAATTTCATCACTGTGCAAATGTGTACTTACACAAACCTAGATAGTACAGCCTACTACACACGTAGGCTATATGGTATAGCCTAACACAATGGTCAGTATTATATTATTATAATCTTATGGGAGCACCGTCATATATGCAGTCCGTCATTAACCGAAACGTTATGCGGTGCATACCTGTATTAGATACAGGGCATGCAGCCTGTACAAACTGAGCCAACATATAGTGCGCAGATTTTTTGTTCTACCAAATATGCCTATATCATTTATTCAAATGAAACTGAATAAAATTGATAAACATGTACAGTACAAGTACAAAAGAACATTCAGACATGAGAGTGGTTATTGGCAGTAACTGGGACACAAGGTGGCATGTTGGCTGGCCTATGAGTAATTGGAAGCAAGCAAGCTACTGTGAGCATGGAAATCCATTTTCAAAGGAAAAAGACATAGTTGGGTCCAAAAATTTGTAACATAAGTATGTTATATAGTCTCCAAAAGCATGAAAGTCTATTTTTAATAAATACATAAAGTGGTTGATGGAGAGTCTCATTCCATAAAGCATGGTAGCAGTCAACTTCCCTTGCTGAAAGACAGCAGTTTATCAAGCTCAAAATGATCTGTTCACAACAGTATAAGAGTAGAGAAAGCCATCTCATCAGCTACACAGTCTCCCCCGGATTCGTCAAACCCACTCATGAGCAGTTAGTTGAAACAGTGGTCTTAAAATGGGTGAACACAAAAGGTCAAAGTCCCTAACAATGAGGTTCAGAAACTTGGAGACACTACTGTACTGTGCAGACCCAGCAGTACATCTGAGGCACCGACAGCCACATACAAACTGCACAGTGTTATCACCCAGATCACAGGATCAAACATACATTGCCCTTTGAGCTTTCATGTCAGGGGAGGGAATCTACTTTTGTAGAAAATACTAAACAGTGCAAATAAACACATATATATATCCAGTTTTATATATTTATTAATTAATGCAGTGCGGTATTAGACGTAACTGTCATGTTATATGTTACATCCAGAGGATGACTGCTGTTAGTTACGCTGCAGCCATCATGTCACAAGACACTTAGCAGATCTCTGCAGCAGCTCCAGTCCGCCATGCCGCATTAAAATATCTGCGGACAAATAATGCATGACATCAATTTCATGCCACTTTTAATTCATGATAGCACAATATCAAATATAGCTTCAAAATATTTCAAAACACAAACATGTTATAACCCTTTGAATTGTGCCATCCCTGTTGTGCAATATAAACTATTAAGTGGGTTTGAAGTCAATAACACAACTAATGTTTAGTTAGATGTTATATTCTAGTTCAAAAAGACTACATGTTTCGGCCAGTAGTGGCCATCATCAGGTCTTCGTCGTTCGACACACTTAAGACCCACACGAGGACAGCACATAGCAGATTCCCCATGACAGGACTGCCAAGCTCTCCTTAATTTTGCTTTGTTTTCTTAGTTTGTGGTTCTTTGACTTCCTAAGTTTTTTTATATTATAAGACTATACCTTTTGGTTAACTGAGTGGCTTACCCACATACCTACTATAGATAAATCAGACACAAAAAAGGCCTTGATGTTGAGATCTCATCATCAAACAAGACAACACACAATTGTATAAAGTACTCTTTAAGTGTGTCGAACAACAAAGACCTGATGATGGCCACTAACAGCCAAAACATGTAGTATTTTTGACCTAGAATATAACATCTAACTAAACATTAGTTGTGTTATTGACTTTAAACCCACTTAATAGTTGTTATAACCCTTCCAAGGCTCCTTTGAATACGACATTCTGTCCTTACAGTTACTTTTAAATGGTAGCAAGACCCCACTGATGCAGTCTTGTTTTTAAACCTTCTTTGGCATATGTTGAATGTAATGTAAGCACCAGGAAATGCATGCAGGTTGTTAACTCTTCTGGTTCACTTAACAGCATGTTGGTATACTCATGCGCTCTTTCATGTCCTGTTTTATTAATTTTCTTTCTTTATGATGATTAACTAATTACACTAGGGGTTATTCAATTATTATTGTATTTTGAAAATTGCAGAGCCACTAATTGAAATATGCAGTGCATCACTACTATCATGATTAGGTTGACCACTGTCAGCCTTTCTTCATCAATACTCTGAATGTCATTATGAGCTATGAAATATTCAAGCCACTTTCTATCGGTGATACACACACAACAAACCAATTGTGAAGTCAACACCCAGAAACCATGGAGACATGCCAACTGGGGGTGTGATGTCACAACCCCACTACCATGGCAACCAGGGTGTGGCATCACAACCCAGTAACCATGGCAACAAAATATGAAATGCACTAAGTTGTAACTCACAACAAGGGTGTGACTCACATACTGTATTGCTTTTAAATAGTTAGGATGATACTTGCTCCACATACCTACATAAGGGAGAAACAAATACTATACTGTATGAAATACAAGCATAGTCTTTGTTCAGTGACTAGGCTTGGCTGATTAACCCAGAAATCACAGTTTGATTCCTGGCAGGGGCAACAGTCTTTCCTCGTCCCCAAAACATCCACATCAGCTGTGCCACCCACATCCTAGTGAACTGGTAAAACAGCCAGGGCATCAAACTTACCACCCCCCTCCATCTATTGCTGAGATTAAGAATGTATGGCACCCTACCTCCACTTCCCCATAAGCCTTCATGGCACGTACAGAAACAAACTTACTTTTACCAAACGCACACGTAGAAGATTATAACTGATGAGTAAAATATAAATACGGTATTATTGGATTTCTGGTCTTTGTACATCATTTTAGTACTGAAAGAGAATCAGATATTTTGGGAATGGGACTTGTTGCTGTCATCCAGTGTGAAAAATGGCGAAGTACCTGGCAAGGTCCAGGAACAGTGACACCAGCTTAACATACCACCTTCATAAATCTTTAGAATTAACACATCCTTTTAAGACATAGTCCAGTGGTAGTTCAGCTGACTGCACAAGCACATGACAGATAATTATGGAGCACTGGTAAAGTAATCTATAGGAAGAAAGAAACCTTTCTCAATACGACTTTGTCCACCACAAATCCCTGGAACTGAACCCAGGCCTCTGCAATAACAAGTCAGCAACTAACTGGCTGAGCTGTGGCACAGTATGAAGTACAAAATGTGTTATCTTAATCATCACAGTTTATACAAGTTGCCATACCTGTATGATGAGCCACACAGCAAATGTATAGAAAAGTTTCCATACCTCTGTGGCAAGCCCTACAGCAACAGTCTATACAAGTTTCCACACCTGCATGGAAGCCCTGCAGCAACAGTTTACAAAAGTTCCCGTACCTGTGTGACGAGTCCTGCAGCAACAGTAATCCCTCCAACCCTCAGCATGAAACGTCCGAGCTCCTTGATATCTCTGTACAGCTCCACACAAATAGGATGGGATATTTCGAGCTCAACAACAGCATTGGAATTGCGAGTGAGACATCGTGGATGCCGCTTCATGACTTCTCCAGAACTCTTGTTTAACTGAGCCACTAGTTTGGTGATCACAGCCTGTTCTAGCAATGATTGGTGATGCAAAATCACCTGAACAATAAACACAGTATTGAGCTAAAACTGTAATAGTCTTTGGTTAGTAAATCTGCTTACAGTGGTAAAACTCTATGAAAGGAAAGTGAATGCAAGTGATGTCTAAGGTCAAAAACAATGGTTGATAACAACAAATAAATTACGGGCACACACACACACACACACATCAGTACGTGGCACACAGTGAAGGAATGTTTTATTACTGAATAATTGAAAAGCCATTCAAAATTATTCCCGTCCACACTATGATCTTAAATGAATGTGAATGAATTAAATGTTTTCAATCCAAAATACAAGGGCCATTCAATAACTATGGTTACATTGGTCATTAAATTTAAGTATAAAATCACTATGATCTTAAATGTAGCTAATTTATTGAACTGAGGTTTCAGTATTTTTCAACAACCTGGTGCCTTTCCAAGTCCAGAGATCATGAAAAATAAAACTGACTATTCTTGTACTTCAACTCTGAATCCTTTACAACAAAAATTATCATTCAGTGACAGCTGATGCTTCAACAGCTGGGACAGGATCATCACATGTGCTTAACATCACACACCTACAATATATATAAGACTGTAAGTGTACAGTCAGCCCTCATTTAACGTTACCCTGAACAACGTTTCACTTTAATGCTGACAAATTTCAGTGGCCAGTTCAATGGACAATGCCCAGAGTAGGATTTATATTTTTGCTGGCAGCTGGTGGGATCGTCACCAACCTGACTCCCAAGCATTTCTGAGTACTACTGCTATGTGGAATAATGCTCTGTTCTACACTGTCTCACAGTGTTGCAATTTCCAGGAACATAACCCCAACATTAAACAAAGATATACTGTACTCTGAAAAGATAAATTCTGGTGTAAATTTATCAATCAAGCAAACATACTGAACTTACTGAATATCCTTTTGTTATCGGAACTTTAATATTGAACACAACAATGCGAGCTTCAAAGTGAGATGTAACTGGAATGGGCTGCATTGGGTCACACAAGATATATCCCACTGCAACATTCTGCATTTCAACTCCTGCCAACGTGACACTTACTTGATCACCAGCAAATGCTACTTGTACTGCCACATCATCAATACACAAACCTGCAAATAACGGTACATAGTTCACTATAATTTTGCTTCTCACAGTTTAATTCAGTGCTGGGAATGCCTGGGTTCAAACTGCAGCTGGATATTAGCATTATAAACTAGATGGGTAACAGCACACAAATTTTATTAATAACGGAGAGTGTCTTAAGATTAGGATATTCCGGGATCTGACACCGCATAGCAGTAGATAGATACAGTAGGGATGGTTTCATAACGTAACGTAACCTGGGATATGGCCATGAGAATGAACAGCATGCATATATCACTGTCATTCTGCAGTCAGAGGGGTGGGAGTATGAGCAGATGACACCACATTTTTATATGTAGCAGCTATAATCATGTGACAGGTAAGAGAACTGTACGGTCAGGTTTCACTGCTGTCAGTCTGAACAGCCGTTGAACCTCACACTGTCACTACAGTGCGAACTGCTGTTCTTCATTATGTGGTATGCAACCTGTACTTGTCTGGGTAGTTGGTGAAACTCACATTGAAAGCCATGATGCAAAATGACAGGGAGTTTATTGAACTAATCCACCTATGCTAATGTTTCGGCAGAAACTGCTGCTTCTATCTCTAGCACTTAACATTGGGCAGAACAGGGAAGACAGGTAGGTTTGACACAGGCTCTACAAAAAGGCTGTTTTGTAAGTGTGGAATAAAAGAAGTGCATGAAGAAGGAAGATGCAGAAAAAAGGTAAAAATTACAGTAAGAAGTATAAGGGGAGAAAAAGCAGACTAAGAGGAAGAGAAGGATCAGCAAGACGAAAGGTGGTCATGGTAAGGGCACTATCAGGGTCAGGTCACAGCAGATCAAAGATTCAAGTCTTCTGGCATGTGATGCAGTGTCATTAAACAGGTAGTTCCCTACACTTTGAAGGACCATAGTGCCTTCACCTTCAGAGTCAGACTGCGATCTTTCTCACTGTCAAGAACCACTCGCCCAACACACAGCATCACATCCGAGAAAAGTGGAAGACTGAGGTCCTCAAATCCCGCGGTAAATCAAATGTATGGTGTAGATGTGCTGCTTCCATGACTTGCTCTGAGAGGGACCATCATCCCTTTCATATATATCATGCACCATTATTGTACCCTTAAGATGAAGGAAGAACAAATGCACCACTACAAGCACCCCACATCCCACCCAATTATTCATATCATAGTACCAATATTTAAATAAACGTAACACAATTCTCAGTTCAAAACTGCTACCAAGATACAATTCTGAGCCACTATCCACAATGCAATACACACCTTTTATCACAGCACCTTCGTTCTGCGGTTGAACAAGCACTTTGTCTCCCACCTGCACCATTCCCGTTTCTACACGGCCAGACACACAAAAGCCAGATCCGGTTCCCTTGAAGATATCATTTACTGACAAACGGAACGGTTTTGTGACAGGTCGTTCGGGAGCTTTAAATTTATCTGTTGACAACAAACATTACAAGATTATGGTAAGGAGAAAACCTATGCCTTTTTTCAGCAAGACAGTGTAACGGCTCACACCATAAACAAATCTGTCTGTTTATACATTGTTTTCGGTCACATCTGTCGGATTTGAACTTGTGTGACTGTAACTTGTGAGGCACGTTAAAGGATAAAAAGTACAGTAACCTTCCAAACACCCAAAATGTGACATCAATTTCACCAGCAGAACTTCAACATGCAGATGCAATAAATGTCTGCAAGCCAAAGGAAACTATTTCTGGCGCCTTGTTAAATACATAAATATTGAATGCAATACATGTAACTTCACAGCATGGAGCTAGACTTGCAGAAAACTGCAACACTGGCACAAAGTAATCAATAATGTGGGTGAGATGAAACAATGACTCTGTATATGGATTAACCTCAGGCTTCAAAGTGTTTCAGGTAACTTTTAGCTCTGAACTTCCAAAACATGACACAGAATGTGTAAGTTCAACAATGCTAACACAAGAGGCCAGCACTGGACAACTTTCTGAAGCAGGCATATGATATCAGTTTCACCACAACTCCCTTGCTTGACACTGGCTACATACAGGTTAGATGTTTGTACAGTACCTCACTGGAGTAGCAGAAACATGGCTTCGAAGTTATGCTGCTTCTGTTCATGTACTCTGACTCACTGATATTGCACAGCTGCATTACATATTGCAGGTACAGTAATCCCTTGGCTTCTGAGTTTAATCCATTCCTTAAAAACCCTCATAAAGCAAAAACTCACAAGAAATAATTTACCATTGCAGTTTATTTGAAAAATTTTGATTTATGAGGTGAAATTCTTCTCCCCTAACATGCAAAGTCCACCTTAATACAACAGAGAACAATACCAAAGTATGAAAAAATCACAATAAAAGCCAATTACTGTATTGAAATGACCATCATTAGCCTGTACATAAACAACAGGTACATTATTACAGTTGTATGGAAAATGCATAACTATCAGGTACCAACCTTCCTATGAAAATTAATGTAACAAAAACACTCGTTGTGTATTATAAACATACGTAAATTATTTGATATTTGGTAAAGGTAAAGCAATCCCTGTACAGGTCTGGACAGGCCCTGAGGGTTCCAGGAGGTTGAAGCTCCCAGATTTCAAGACAATCGGTGCATGAAGGCAGTAAGATTGTCAGCCCCATGCACCAGCTGCCTTCACCTCCCAGGAAATATTCCTGGTACTCATTTCTTTTAGAGGCTGAGTCAAACCCAGGGCCATAGTGCAGCTGGAAGGATCAGGTCAATGAAAAATTCCAGTGACACCAACAGGAATCAAACCTGTGCCCTTCCAGCTTGTAATGCAGTGCCTCAACCAACTGCAACATCACATACCCCATTTGATTTTTGGGCCTCTGTAAAGAATAATAGGATTTCAAATTGAAGAAAATAGGTATTAATTTGTCCATCTAGTATGAATAAAACCCATGAAGGACTGCAGTAATGTAACTGGGTTCCTATGACAGCACTGAAGGAGCACTCATATCACAAAATGGCATCCTTTAGCCATTTTTATACTGTCACTTGTGCTCACAATTATAGTGCTTCATACCCTTGTCATGCTGTCTGCTTAGTGTCAAGGCTGCATTTCACAACTATACAAAACCACTCACAGAATTGTTTTAAGTCTTGACATACCCACCAAATGCAACAAAATTATCAACAAAAGAAATTAATGAATTAACATTTACTAATCTTACAAAAAAGGTACTAATGGTTACATAACTGCTACATCAGTGTACCTACAGGTTATGGTGCTGCTAGAGCAACATACCAACAGGCTAGGACACTGTTACATTAACACACCTATAACATCCAGGAGGCATGGCCCCTTATACCACTGCAGCAACATGTCCTCTGATGGTGGAGAAGTGAGGTTTTCTCCAGTCAGGCCACTGCATGGGACAAATGTGACATTTGACTCCATAAATCCAGCTTGCTTAAGAAATGCTCCCAGCTTTCCAACAATCTCTTCAAACCTCTCCTGTGACCAGCCAACTGTATCAAGCTTGTTTACCACAACACCTAGCTGGCAAACACCTGTGGACACAGTAACACATCACATACAGTCTTCTGGGATGTGACGCTGCGTCATTAGCAGAGCAGTTACCAACATTTCAAAAATTCATACTGCTTTCATCTTCAGAATCAAGCATTCTTCTGTAGCTGCTTCACCCTGAAGAAGGCACTACAAGTCTGCCAAATGTTCAGAACTACTTGCCCAACAACAATGTCACAACCCAGAACACCTGCATCCTCAGCAACAACACTACAAGACCTCAGATGTCACACTGTCTCTGTTACAGCTACAGACAGCACTTGGTTACAAGACAAAATCGTACCTACCCAAGGACCGCACTAGCAAGGCGTGCTCTCTGGTCTGTCCCCCACTCTCAAAGCCAGTTTCAAATTCTCCCCTAGTGGCATCTACCACCAGCAAAGCAACGTCAGCCTGAGTGGCTCCTGTAATCATGTTGGGAATGAAGTCCTTGTGGCCTGGGGCATCCAGCAGTGTAACGACTTTTGTTGCAGTCTCAAATTTTGATTGCCCAACATCCATTGTTATGCCACGTGACCTTCAAAAGAGTTAAATGAGTATAAACTTGTGAGGTACATGTACAAGTGGACGACTATGCCTGGACGGCATGATACAAGGTAAAGCTGTCCCTCTGCACATCATGAAGAAACAAATACTGGAGGAGCAGACATGTAGTTCCACTCATTCTCAATGCCAGTACTAGATGGAGCTGACAGATCAAATCTGCAATATAGCTGTGTCACCCCAGGGAAACACACCCCTGTATGTATTAAAAAGAGGCTAGGTGGGCCCCAAGCTAGGTTGGATGTTCTGGAGAAGAGGAAATCACTTTTCAGTGCCACAAATCAAACCGCAAGTCATCCGCTCAGTAGCCCAGTCACTATACCACTTCTGTTTGGATGGCATGGGGAGCAATACATTGTGCTTTCACCACCATATTCATAATTGTCTATGATCTTCCAACATCTATGTGGTGGGGGGAAAGGAATTATGGGACTGTCTGTTGAAATGCATGGTAATGTCACAAAAGCTGACACAGACCAATAGGTACACCATAACACATATGCTTTAAAGCTTTGATGACATTCAAACATGCCGTACTGAGATGGTACAAACATGGGGTACTGATACAATACAACCATGGTGTACTGATGTGGTACAACCATGATGCACTAACATGGTACAATCATGGTGTACTGATATGGTACAACGATGGTATAGTGATATGGTACAAACATGGGGTACTGATAGAGTACCACCATGGTGTACTGATATGGTACAATCATGGTGTACTGATGTGGTACAAAGAAGGTGTACCCATATGGTACAAACATGGGGTACTGATAGAGTACAAACATGGGGTACTGATAGAGTACAACCATGGTGTACTGATATGGTACAACCATGGTGTACTGATGTGGTACAACCAAGGTGTACTCATATGGTACAAACATGGGGTACTGATAGAGTACAAACATGGGGTACTGATACAGTACAACCATGGTGTACTGATATGGTACAATCATGGTGTGCTGATGTGGTACAACCAAGGTGTACTCATATGGTACAAACATGGGGTATTCATAGAGTACAAACATGGGGTACTGATACAGTACAACCACGGTGTACTGATATCGTACAACCATGGTGTACTGATGTGGTACAACCAAGGTGTACTCATATGGTACAAACATGGGGCACTGATAGAGTACAAACATGGGGTACTGATGTGGTAGAAACATGGGGTACTGATACAGTACAAACATGGGGTACTGATGTCGTAGAAACATGGGGTACTGATACAGTACAAACATGGGGTACTGATACAGTACAAGCATGGGGTAATGATACAATACAATCATGATGTGCTGATACAGGACAACCATGGTGTACTGATACGGTACAAACATGGGTTATGGATACAGTACAAGCATGGGGTACTGATACAGCACAAACATGGGGTACTGATACGGTACAACAATGGTGTACTGATATGGTACAAACATGGGGTACCAACACAGTACAAACATGGGGTACTAACATGGTATTAACATGGTATTGATATGGTATAAACATGGTACTGATACAGTACAAACATTGTGTACTGATACCGCACAAACATGGTGTATTTATACGTTACAAACATGGGGTACTGCTAAGGTACAAACATGGGGTACTGATATGGTAAAAACATGATTTACTGATATGGTACAAACACGGTCTACTGATATTGTACAAACCTGGTGTACTGATATGGTACAAACCTTGTCTACTGATATGGTATAATCATGACAGCTCCATTTACAAAAAATCAACTGGTGCAAGGGTTTCATATGAGAATACACGAGAAATCCTTCTATACTGATTTCTAAAGTGTATTTTAAAGTTTAATAATGTAAGTACTTATCCCATTTATTAAGAAATTTTACATGTAAAACTTGGAACTTTGAAGTAGAAAAAAAAATCAGTAATTTATTTTGTGTGATAGTTTATGTGAGCTGAAAAGACTTGCCTGAAAATGACTACATATAGTCAGAACATGTAGCAACTTAAACAGTAATAAGCAATACAGAAGTGCCCAATGAACAGTTTGTTGCATCTGTATATACACTTTACAATTACTTGATTTCACACACTTCTATTCCATTATGTCTTCTATGGCTATCTCTTGAAGAAACTGCACAGATGAAAGAAAGTACACATCATCAAAAAAAGAGAATTATTAGACTGATTTCCTACAATAATCTAAAATTCCATCTTACAGTAAGAAGTGCATATGGACAACTGAGCACTGACACAAACTGTCCAGTGGCACAGTGCACAAGTCTCACCTCTCTTCACCAGTTTCATCCAGAATCCAAGCATAAACAAATGACTGTTTTCCCAGTTTCTTACTTTCCTGTTCATACTTATGCATGGTCTTCTTGTTGACCTGACCCAATGAGTACAAAAGATGTCCCATCAGAGTGCTCTTGCCTGCATCAACATGACCAATTACAACCATATGCAGCTGCTCTTTGCTTTGTCCCCGTTCCTGCTGGTACTGAGTCAAGACATCCACCTTATTTTCACGAGACCTAAAGAACATAAGGCCAGGTAATTATACAACCGCAGTACCGAGATCCACACAGGCCTACCAAAACTGTGACTTCAATTCCACTGCACACTCCTGACCTGTACTTATCATCCAGTGAAACTCTTGTAATTGTGTTGTGATTCTGTTCTGAATGACAGCGAGAAGAACAAACCACTGCACAGAACGTTTTTATTTATCTTTTACACACGGTTGTTTTAAAAACGACATACATATATATTCATAATTTCTGTGTAAGTAACCAGAGGTAAACAATTATGCAAGGGTATTACCGTCTTAACACAACTATATTGTCAGATATATATAAATATCTCAACTACATGTTTCGGCCCTTATGGCCATCGTCAGGTTGGATAAAAAATCAGAGGAAAAACTACGTAATATAAATATGGTACAGTACAAACATTAGTGTGGTGTAAGTGGGGGATGAGATCTCGTTTACAAAGATATGGAGGGCGTGTGTGCTGAAGGTGTTGTTTTTGGTAGATCCATATCTTTGTTAACGAGATCTCATCTCCCACTTACACCACACTAATGTTTGTACTGTACCATATTTATATTATGTAGTTTTTCCTCTAGATTTTTTATCCAACCTGACGATGGCCATAAGGGCCAAAACATGTAGTTGAGATATTTATATATATCTGACAATATAGTTGTGTTAAGACGGTAATACCCTTGCATAATTATTTACCTTTGGTTAACCAACACAATAAGGTCGACTCGCCTTGAAGCTGCATAAGTTAAATTGACAGTTTTTTCAATTACCAACATACAGAATTTAAGGAAACGTCTTTTCTGCAAAAGTCTAATTTTCTCAGAATTAATTTTCTGTGCCTCAGGGGCTTACTGAACAAGGTGCCACAATTTATTTCCATTTAGTGTACCGGGCTAACATTTATCTATAAACATGTTAGCACTTCTGCTGTTGATGCTTATGCTGCCGTTGGGTTTATAATCTTAAGACAAAACTGTCCACTGCTGCAGGAGGAACCTGAAGAAAGGGACAACAGGCAGCACCACAGCACATAACAGAAGAATGCAAACTGAATTATATATCACCAGGACTTCACAGCTCATGTTCCACTCAAACAAGTTGTAACTAAAACTAAGAAAGACTATTGGAATGAATTCTGAACAATATGCAAATGACAAGTGAGCTAAATGGGAAAGAAAACAACAATCTCACTTCCATGACTAACAACAGGCAACGACTAAACAAACCACCAAGTCACAAGGTGCATATTTAGAGTTGGTACTCTGACACACAACACACAACTGCAGGCACAATGTTCAGGTTTCACCAGGACTGATACGACTGTCATGGACATCAGAATCCATTTTCAGTGTAAATAACTTACTTGGTTCACAATAACTTACAAAATACAATAAATAAAATTATAAAACAACCTCAAAAAGAATAAAATGCATGAAAGTTTGCCTTTAATAAACTCCAAACCCTTGTTTGAAGCCTAAAGGACATTAAATGAGTGACACTTTTGTTTCTTAAAGTACAAAAGCAATCAACCTAACTTAATGAAACACAGAGTTTGACTGAGCTGAGAGTGATCTGCACAATAACAGAAGATGGGAAAGCTGACTCAGGAGCCACGAAGTCTCATTGAACTTGTTGGAACCAGTCATAAAAGGCCCACACAATGAATTAAAATGGATTTTTCATAAACAGTCAACATCCCAATGTGTTGGTTCACAAACTTCAACACTCCACAGCACAACCCATACAGAATCAAAGGAATGCTCTAACCTTGGTGCCGTTTTCACTTCTTTCACAGTCACGGTCTTGCTGTCAGGTAAAGTGTCAGTAATTTCAATGCCTGTACTAGGACTGATCCTGCCAGACGAAGGAGACAGTGATCGAGGGGAAACAGCATTTGAATCAGACTTCAGACTTTCAGTGGAATCTGTGAACAGTTCCAAACAAAAGGCAATGCACACTAATGACTCTCTAAAGTAGTGGCTCTGAACTGAGAGTACAAGTCTTGTAGGCAGTGCACAAGATACATGGGCATATTATTTCATCTGACAACAATCATTAATCACCTCCCATTAGTTTGCTTAACTTACAAAATGTGTTAGTTGTGACACACAACAGCAAGCTGAAGAAAACCATCTCTGGCATCTTTAAACCTAATACTAAGTGAAATACGCTCAATTAAAATGCAAAGACCTTCAGCCATTGTTCAGAGCAATAGAAGAAAGCACTGGACTGTTGGCTGTTATCACATGAAGCGATCTGCATCAGCGGTAATGCAAGTTGTAGGATCAAATAACATCCCTGTATCATACCTTGTCAAACACAGACCAAAAGGGCCTGAAAGAATATCTTGATAAGGTTTTCTCCGCACTGAATAAACTTACTTACTTACTTACTCCATGGTACAGAGTCCTTCTTGAGAAGCTAACTGGTTTGCAGCTAGTCAAGAAATGCCCCACATTTCACGGAACCCGAAAGTTCATTACCACACACACTCACAAGCGTCCGCCACCTGTCCCTATCCTGGGCCAGCCCAATCCAGTCCATATACCCACATCCCACCTCCTGGAGATCAATCCTAATATTATCCACCCATCTACGCCTAGGTCTCCCCAGTGGTCTCTTTCCCTCCAGTTTCCCCACCAAGACCCTATACACCACCCTCTCCTCACCCATACGTGCCACATGCCCAGCCCATCTCATTCTTCTCGATTTTATCACCCCCACAATATTGGGGAGGGGTACAAATCATTTAGCTCCTGGATATGCAATCTCCTCCGTTGCCCCGTTACCTCGACCCTCCTAGGTCCAAATATTCTCCTCAACACCATGTTCTCAAACACCCTCAGCTTCCTTTCCTCCTACAATGTCAGCAACCAAGTTTCACACCCATATAAAACAACAGGCAAAATTATAGTTCTGTATATCTTATAAACAGTCTGTCTAAAATTAAGAAGACCTGATATCCTGTCACGTTTATAATTCACAACAACACACAGCTCTGTGCTCTAAAAATGGGTATGGGAAGTTCTGATCACCATATGGTATAGTGGCTCAAACACCTTCAGAAACATGACTTTACAGTTTTATGGCAAGTAAACAAACAAAGTCGTGTTGCAACTGACACTGCATGTACCTCAACTCTTTTCTGTGTGTTATTTAACGACGGTACCAGTTGCTATGATTATCTAGTGTCAGTGACTGATGAGTAACTGGAGTATGGAGCATTTATGGAAAATACCAACAAGGGAGAACCTAAATACTGGGAGAAACAACTGTCCCAGTACCATTATCTACACCATAAATTCCATATGGACTGGGCTGGGAGCGAACCTGGGACCCAGCAGCGACGGGTTAGTGACCAACCACATGAGCTATGATACAGCCCCAATGTAACTCTCAAGCTACATCCCCAAGATTGGTGCATTTGAAAAATGCACAAATAGTTGCATACATTACAAGCAGTACAGTATGCAAGTACACTGTCTCCATGACTTGTTTATTGGGCAAACATTCACATTCACGTACACCTGCCAAACAACACACGCACTTGGCTACTTGATCTACCGAATGACACAGACTGTCCACACGTCACTTGCATGTTTGTCAAGCACAAACATATCATGGGAATGCAGTAACAAGTGTCGACTTCACAGGGAAACAAACATTGGTGATACCTAAGCCACATGTCACATTCAATGACAATCAGTGGGAAACAAACCGGCGCACCATTGCCTCAACATGGCAAACAGCCACAAGTGACAAATGTTTGTCAAATAACCCAGTCATGAACACGGCTTTACAGTAGAGAAAGCAAGATTTCAGAATGTAAATTGAGACTCTTTGACAACTACATGTCTAATTAAGGAAACAAATTTTATAATGCTCTCAAGATTGTAATCAGAACTATTTATCCAAATATAAATTCCACACAACTCAACTTGCATTTTTTTTTTTTTTGTGTACATACGTAGGATTCAGGTCTACACTACTGCATACCAACAGCTTCATATATTCATAGCTCTCTGTTATTCTGTTTATAACTTTGTATTCCCTTTTAGAAATGGAAACATAACCTCATCAAAATATCGTAGCTAAGGTTGCTGCCCGCTCTCCTGTGCTCAATCAATCAAAAAGAACACTCTCATTTTACAAAACACAATACAGTGAAAACTCTTGCTTAACTGCCTTAATTCTAAACACAAGAAAATTGCCATAAATATACTAACATTAGTTATATCATTATTACATACATTTAGATATTACTGTAAGGCAAAAAAGTTATATGTAAATCAGTGTTATGATTAGTAAACCCCCAGCAATGACTTTTCACTCTATCCTACTATTTACTGAAGATTTACATTACCGAGGATGTGATGCTGTGTCACTGGTTCAGCATTTTGCAATGTTCCAAAGGATCAAAGTCCCTTCAAAATGTCACAAACTGCTTGCCTAATGACTCAGCATAAGATCTTGGTAGGGTTAATCTTCAACACCACCACTGTAAGAACCTCTAATCTCATTTTATTATCGTTTGTCCAAATCAACCACCCTGCCACTCAGTACTGTTCACAGTACTTCAGTAGTTCACCCTGCCACTCAGTACTGTTCACAGTATTTCAGTAGACCACCCTGCCTTTCAGTACTGTTCACAGTACTTCAGTACACCACCCCGCCACTCAGTACTGTTCACAATACTTCAGCAGACCACCCTGCCACTCAATACTGTTCACAGTACTTCAGTAGATCACCCTGCCACTCAGTACTGTTCACAGTACTTCAGTACACCACCCTGCCACTCAGTACTTCAGTAGACCACCATGCCTCTCAGTGCTGTTCACAGTATTTCAGTATACCACCCTGCCACTCAGTACTGTTCACAGTACTTCAGTAGACTACCATGCCTCTCAGTACTGTTCACAGTACTTCAGCAGACCACAGTGCCACTCAGTACTGATCACAGTACTTCAGCAGAAAGCCATGCCACTCAGTACTGTTCACAATACTTCAGCAGACCACCCTGCCACTCAGTACTGTTCACAGTACTTCAGTACAATTCAACTACATATATATATATATATATATACACACACACACATACATTACAACAGTATTTCCCTGCCACTCAGTACTGTTCACAGTACTTCAGTAGACCACCATGCCTCTCAGTGCTGTTCACAGTATGTTAGTATACCACCCTGCCACTCAGTAGTGTTCACAGTACTTCAGTAGACCACCATGCCTCTCAGTACTGTTCACAGTACTTCAGCAGACCACAGTGCCACTCAGTACTGATCACAGTACTTCAGTAGAACACCATGCCACTCAGTACTGTTCACAATACTTCAGCAGACCACCGTGTCACTCAGTACTGTTCACAATACTTCAGCAGACCACCCTGCCACTCAGTACTGTTCACAGTACTTCAGTACAATTCAACTATATATATACACACACACACACACATACATTGCAACAGTATTTACCAATGTGTTATATCAAAACTTCTACCTGGAGGCACATCAAAGCCTTTTGTGATGTTGACAGTTTTGGCACCAGGAGGAACCACCTTTACAACCAGTGATGAACCCAATTTACTGTCTTGGAGAACCACACCAGTCTGTCTATTATTGGTATTGGAATCATCACTTCTAGGTCGATCAGGAACATCTGTAGCACGCTTAGCACCTAGTATAAACCAGCGATGATAATGAACAAACTGTTTGCTTGTGCCTTACGCTCATTCGGTTCTGTGGACAGTGATTCACGTGAATGAAATGTGTGGATGACACATGATTTATACTACATACACTGAGGAACACACCCCTGTCTAAGCTTCAAATTATTCTTGCAGTCATTCTCCTTGTTAATTCAAGCTGCTACATATTTGTTTACAACTACCTGGTTTTCTAGCTGTATGACATTATCATCATACACAGCACAGACAAGAACATGCCATGTTACAACACAGAAGGTCACATACTGATTAACATAAGCAGTTCTGTCCCACAAACTGGGTATTCACTCTTTCGGTCATTAAAAGGCAAAAAATCTGCATGCATTATTGAAACAGACTGCAACCATTTTTCATCTTTATTTCCCATATAATAACCCTCAGTTTACGATAGGGCTGCTCTGCTGAAGACAACAGCCTTAATCACGATACCCAACAGTCTGGCCTTCGGAGATCCTGTCAGCTGCCAGGGACAATTACGTTAACCCACCTCCAGACAACAATCATTGAATGTCCGGTCACTAATGTTTATCTAGGTCAGAGTGAAACAATGTCTGGAGCAACATTAAATGAGAATTTCCTGTTCATTATACATAACAACTTCTTACAAGGTACCAAATCGCGTTATAATCTGTACATGTGTCATGCTACCGACAATGTCCAAAGTTATCATGAAATTGACACAATACTCTGACCAATATGTACAGTGGCCAAAGCTGAAAAAAAGCAGTATGCAAGGACTGTGGAACAGAGTTTGGATTACATTTAAATCCTCATTCCAAATCCTTATTATTTAATTATGCAAGGCAACTTTATTTTTTAATCTGAGTTTCATTCCATATTGTATGTTTCAGCTACTGCATACTGTGACACTGACATGGAAAGCAACTGTGCTGGTAAAGAACAGCAGCTCCTGCTTGTCTGAAGGGAATTAGTATGTCCCTAAAAATCTCCAGTTCAAAATTTCATCATAAAGTGGCTCTTGGAGTTGAAACATGCAGAAAAATGCACATACCTGACACACACACAATTTCTGTGAAAGGCATTCAGTTCATGAAATGTGCCAAACTTGTATACAACAATTTACACATAAATCATTACATACCAATAAACTAAAAAACATTCATGTGATTGCCACATACTTACCAAGGGACAGTTTGGTAAATAAACTGACATTCATCTAAACAGCATAAGTTTTAGAGCAATAATCTTAAAATGTATCTCAAAGAAATGGGATTATATGATGTGGGCTGGATACATCTGTTTCAGGACAGAGGCCAGTGGAGGGCATGTGATAATGAACCAGCAGGTCCCACAACAATCAGCTGCAAGAATGGAGTCTAATGGAGTCAAATCAATGGCATTTAGAAGATATGCAAATGAAACTGCTGCATGACTAAGAAATGGATGAGAATCAAGCACCCTAACAGCGTCAGATGACGGCAAGAGAACCATTACAAAAACAAACTAAGGAGATTAGACTTATTAGAAGCACCGATTAAAGAACCAGGACAAAAGTAAGTATCATGGAAAGTGTAAAACACATAACAGTGGACTTTCAAAGTCTATTATTATTTTGGACCAATAAAACACATAAACAGTAACCTCTCAATGTCTGTGATTATTTTGGACTGGTAACACACACAAAGAGTAACCTCCCACTGTTCGTGATTGTATTGGACTGATAAAACACAAACAGTAACCTTTCAATGTTAGTGATTATTTTAGACTGATAACACACAAAAACAGTAACCTCCTGCTGTTTGTGATTATGTTGGGCTCATAAAACGCATAAACAGTAACCTCCCACTGTGATTATTTTCAACTGACAAAACACATAAACAGTAACCTCTCAATGTTTGTGATTATTTTGGACTGGTAACACACATAAACAGTAACCTCCCACTGTTTGTGATTATGTTGAACTTATAGAACACATACACAGTAGCCTCCCCCTGTGATTATGTTGGACTGATAAAACTGCCACAAACTTCTCTATCACATTTATCACGATTCATTTTCAAAGGCACCTTCGAAAGTACAAAATACATAAACGTTCATTTTTAATAAAACACAAAAACACTTTTTGGAAGCATAAAATAGACTAAATTTTTTAACGGGAGTTTCACGCCATAAAAAATGCAATCAATCAGTCAATCTTGGTTAATGAAAGACGGAGCTTGACTGGGCTAGGAGCGGTCTGCACAATAGCAGGAGAGTGGTGGTAGCTGACTAACCAGTCATGTGGTCTTGTACTGAAACAATGCTTATAAAATGGGTGATCACAGAAGTCTGCGACCCCAAACACCGAAGTTTACAAACTTCCAGAGACCAATATCCATGGGAAGATACCCTGACAAACAAGAGACCAACATGATGTGGCTATGTTACAAGACTGAAGAGATTGCCTGAGGTTCTGAAACATGAAACAAAAATGAAAATTCCAATGAGGAGGACTATGGTCAAGATCAGAACAATGAGTTGTGAATGACATCGCACAGAAGAAAAGAAAAAACATGAGAGGAAACTGATGATGATGATTTTGTGGGATAGAGAGACAAATGAACAAGACTGACTGCTAGACGACCCACATAAAGAAGAATACATAAAACTGACCTTCATCCTTGACAAATGCAACTTGAATCTCTGAAAATACAAAACTGGTGCTGCAAGGCTCACATTATACAATATGTTACACACATTCATACATTTATTGCTTTCAGTTAGGCACAATAATCACTTCCCAAGACTGTAAAATATGCATGACTTCAGCAATTTGTATATATTACAGTAAGTAAAAATGTATTCCAAATTAATTATACATGTTGTACACTTATTACGATCACTTACTGGATATTAAAATGTGTTGATAGAACAAAACAAGTACACATGATTGAATGTGGACTTCAAATACCCGTGAACATGTTCCACTGATATGAATCAACTCTCAAATAACTACACCAATTCAGGTATGGGATCCTTCATCAGGCTCTGTTCCAGAACAAATACATAAATATACAATGATGTGTCAGTCAAACACAACAAAACTTTATTATGTTTATTATTGTACTAGGGCAACATGTTTCAATTCTTAACATCTTCGAGCCCTTCTAAGAAAACAGATCATAACTTAAAATGTTTAAAAATGCACTGTAGCAGAACAAATACATTTAAAATTAGTGCCAAGTAATTCCAGCATATCTCCCATCTTCACTGGACATTCCTGATTATATCTCCTAAGATGATACCTTGCATATAATGTTAATGAACCCAACATATGATCATTTTGAAAGCAGAACAACTATTCACTTTTCTGTGACTATTAGATGTGTTTTAGCACATTCTGAGCATGATTCTCCACCATACTGAAAGAATCCTCCTCTAGAAAACTGACAGTCACAAACATTCTGGCTAAAAGCTCCCATACCTGCAAAACATTTTGAAAAATTAAACTGTCATTATCCATGCCAGCAGACGGACATTAATGTTGACTCTCATGGCATTCATGGCTTTGAAAGAAGTGCACATTCTTAACAACTAAGACATTAAACTCATACGATTACAATGGATTTTAGAACATCAAATTGAAAATGGTCCCATACATACAGGCTATAAAAAATACCAACTTCACATAACTTATGGCTACAAATACTGTTTTGTGACATCTGAATAAAATTAAATGACAATAAGAATCAGTAATTTCAAAATAACTTGTACAAGGCTCTTCCTCTGACACTATATAGCAGTACACAGTAACAGGAGCATTTATTCTCTAAGGGAAAAGCAGCACTCTCTGCTCCGTGAACACCGCGCCTGGATACACACAACCTTCTGAGATGTGATGCTGTGTCACTGCATGACTGGCTCCTGATGTTTCAAAGCAACGTATTGCCCTCATCTTCAAGGCTCAGAAACTGCTCACCCAATGACACAGAGTCATATCCCAGAAGACCTGCACACTCAAAAACACTGCTGTGAGAACATCGATGTTCCAGCCACTAAAACACATTTTTAAATACATGTACAGCATAACAAATCAGGTGCATTCATTCACCTTTGTTTAATTTTTTTTCTGAAAACCATAAGATGAATAAAAAAAGTGCATTGAGCATAAAATGTTGCATTTTTTTTGTGAAGCTTCCGCTCCGAATGTCTTTTACCATGATAAAAATTAACAAGTTACACTCAAGATGACAGCTGATATACAGCATGTCTTCATGCAAAATGCCCACTACAGTCATCACATTTTAACCAAAACACAAACAGATGGATAAAGCAACTTCATGTGGTGCTCTGCAGCGATATAAACATGTCCAAACAACAGGTCTCCAAGCGGTGTCATAATGTTCAGGAAAACTCAGTTTCACATTCCTTTATGTGAATGTCTGTATGGTTGTGACAAAATGCTTCTTGCAGCTAGAATAACTTATTTCAGCTTACAGCTATGTATTACATGACAGTGTGTAGATCAATATCAGTCCCTATGGTCTGTCTATTATATGATGATGTGAGGATCAATATCAGTCCATATGGTCTGTCTATTATATGATGATGTGTGGATCAATATCAGTCCATATGGTCTGTCTATTATATGATGATGTGTGGATCAATGTCAGTCCATATGATCTGTCTATTATATGATGATGTGTGGATTAATATCAGTCCGTATGGTCTGTCTATTATATGATGATGTGTGGATCAATATCAGTCCGTATGGTCTGTCTATTATATGATGATGTGTGAATCAATATCAGTCCACAGGATCTGTCTATTATATGATGATGTGTGGATTAATATCAGTTCACATGGTCTGTCTATTATATGATGATCTGTGGATCAATATCAATCCACATGGTCTATTATATGATGATGTGTGGATCAATATCAGTCCATATGGTCTATTACATGACAGGTGTGTAGATCAATATCAGTCTATCTGGTCTCTCTCATAAAATTAACCTTCACAGGACTACTGTGTCCTCTAAGGCACTGCAATGTTATCCCTAACTGGCCCAGTGAAGACTAAAAGACACAGTGTAGCAAAAAATTGTCATTTATATCAGGCCATCATGGCATACAAGTCTTCAAAAGTCAGGTACTTTAAAAGTTAAAGCAACAACAAACTTCATACATTTTAACCTATTTGTGTTACCGGTAAATGTATTTATAACACATCATAATATAAATTTTACATCTAAACTTAGCTAAAACCAGCTACTTCAAGTTGTCATCAGAACATTAATGAACAAATCACACAAGGAGATGGTACGAGGCTGGTTTAAGGATGAACAAACAAGACTTCTACAATCTCGTTTTTAACATGAAAATAAAAGGAGGGTCAAGTTCAAGATGGGAACAATCAGTCAGAAATTATGTTCTACACAAGCAAGGAACATGGCAGTGAAAGGCTCCATTTTTCTGGGATATGACACTGTATCACTGGTAATTGGTTTTCAGCACTTCATGGAAACAACCAGAATCCTCGACCACACCACCATAAAAGCCTCAAAACTCACGTGGCAAGGGAGTACAATGATGAGGAGCCTGGGGAAAACACAGACACATACCTAGGCCTGGTTGCTAGATGACCCATGTAACAATGGAAATGTTGGAGGCACCTGATATGTGAAGCCATGTAATCTGGCATACTGGCACAAATGTCTAGAGGAAACTATCACCATCATCTTCATCAAATCCCAAAGACTCCTTCAAAACATTTGTACCCTTCTACCAAACTACACCGCAGCACATTAAAACTCACTGCAGTGACAGCCGCATATCACCTTCAGTCAGCTAAGCTGACATCTTGACCAGCAGTTGTAGCAGTCACCTCATTCACTACCCAGGCAGTGCTACACACTTCCTAACATGTACCACTGTACATCCAGATGGAATAAAGGGCAAAGCCCATCTGGCTTAAAGCAACTTTTATCAAACTATTTTATCACCCATGAATAAGTTCAAACATCTGTCCAACCAACTGACACCTACAAAGTGATAAATGTCATCAGCAGAAAGATCTCTGGTTTTCATGGCCATCTACTACCATCTTGGTTGTCAGTGGATACCAACACATTTCTGCCCAGTTGATTAGGGCACCAAGAGGACCACAAAGGCACCCATTCCTTTAAAACGTCAGAAACCATTCACCCAACAAGACAGCACCATATCCCAGACGACTTGCATCCTCATAAGCAATGCTATGAGCACCTAAACAATCACACTCATTTACATACTCCTTTTGCATCAACAGGCTTAGTACAATATTTACCGAGCTACAATGTTTTCCCTCACAGTCACTTTCTCCTTTGTCTTGCCAAAATCTCATCATCCGGTGAAACTGTATCAAAAGTGAATACTACTACTTTACCCAAACTTTCTTTTCTGGGCACAGTATATGGTGTGGATAATTTTTTCCATTTCCTACACAGAGTTCTTCCAAAATATGACCTTCTTTTAATAAGTGGTAATTGCAGTTTTATAATATTAAAACTAGCATCAAAATCCAACCCGACTTCAGGAGCCTCACATGAGACATCGCCAGACATTATTTGATCTGCATCATTGAGCTGTAAGTCTGTAACTTTGGGTTCCAAATTTGAAAATGACTCTGCACTTTTAGAACCTGGGGACATAAGTGCACATGTCAAATCAATTTCCCAGTTACCTTCACTTTCTTCGTCACTTTGAGGTCTTACCACTGGATTCTGTTTAACAGTCATTACATCTGAACCCATTTCTAATGTCTCACAATCTATCATCAGCTCACCCATCTTCTTTGAGATTACAGACAACTCTTCCCCTTTCCCTTCACTCCCGCTCTGTGATCCTCCTGCCAAGTTGTAGTCAAATTTCTGGTCTACTGACAAAACTAATTCATGCCCACTTGACTCTGATAGTTTATTTCCAGGTGACAATGTCAAACACGCTTTCACGTTTACGTATTCATTTGTGGAACTAGATGCTGGTTTTAAATCCAGTAAACTCTCAGCTTCCTGTACATGTGTGCAGTCACTGGCCCTCATTTCCTCATGTACTTTCAAATGCTGGGATGCCAGATCAGCTAAACAGGAAACAGAAACTTTGCTCTGCACTTGTTGACATTGCGATGCAATTTCGTGTAGTGTCATGACACGTTCTTCTGCTTGTACTTCCAACTCCTGTCTATTCGCAAGCTTGGACAGTAATGGAAAATTGTTGCCCTCATCTGACATCTGCAGTTTGGTCACTTTATTATGTCTCTCAGCAAGTTGAGCAAGTGAAGAGAAATTATTTTCTTGCAGTGACTGATCATGCACTTTGGTTACATGTTTATTTGCACACTGGGTTAATGGTGATAAACAGCTGCGCCCTGACAGTTTCAGTTTCACTGCTTCTGATGAATGCTTATTTGCCAACTGAGCCAGTGATGAGAACTGGCTACTTGCCTGCAAAGCTTGTGGTTCAAAGACTCTATATCCCTGTCTTTCTGCATCTACAGCCAAAGATAAAGGACTTTCACATTCATCAGATGCCCTGTCATATTGGAGGTCACATTCACGCACTGTAACTTGATTTTTAAGTTTCAGACATTGCAAAGAAGAGACACAACTGTATCCATCTGCATCACTCTCCCTCTCGGAATCATTTCTTACCTTCATTTTCAGTCTTGGAATGTTTAGCTTGATGGATGATCTACTTTCTGTTTGCTGAAGCTTACGTGATACTGATTCAGGACAAGAGTCTTGAACCACACAGTTGCACTCATCCAACTGGCCCCTACACCTACTGCTACTACATGCAACCTTTAATGAAGGACCAGCTCCTAACATTCCTGTACTGGGGTGTGCAGAACTGGAAATATCCTCACAAGCAGTATCACAGTCCTCATTTAGCTGTGTTTTTGACACACTGGCTAAGTTTTGCCCTAGCTGAGTACTGCAAGGTACCTCAGCAGGATCAAGGATACGATCTCCAATCATTAATTTATCCACATTCTTCCCCAAACTTTCCATTTCAGTATCACACAAAACTCTCAAACATGGACTCTGCAGTTTTGAGACAACATAGTTGTGCCCACTACCCTCATCATCTTACCTTCCATATTGGCATTTAAAATAATAATGTAGTTACCGCCAAGTGGCAATCGATGTGCAGGTACAGCACGAACATGAAAGGAGAAAAGAGAGCCATGCTGTTACACACTAAACATCAACAGAAGTGCCAATATAGTCGTATTCAGGACACATTTTATCTGACAACTACTGCTTGTCACTTCCTCCTGTTAACCCCAGCTCGTACGGGTGGTAGGCAATGTTGTGTATGTTACCACGGTAAGAAAACCAACAGGAAGTGGCAACTGGCAGTTGTCACATAAAATTAACTTACACTATTCTGACAGAACTACTAACATACAACTCACACACCACACTGTTACTCTACACAGTGTGTCAAAATATTTTGATGTAACACTTGCACTGTCCAGATGGCCAACTGTCACGGTTTTTAACACTACTGCAGTTTCACCTGCATTAAAACAAATTCGAGTAATATCTAAAGTTGTCCCTGCATTTGTCACGAAGTCATATGGGGAGAGAGAAAGTACATCCCTACTCATTTCTTAACCTATACACTAAGTGAGGGTGATGGCTCGGCTACACACCACAGCCACTTTACGCCAGGAGAAGACCATGGTACCCACAGAATAGGAGGTTGGATGGGCCCCACAGCCAGTCTCAACATACTGGAGAACAGAAAAATCTCTTGTCCTTACCAGCAATTGCACCCTGGACCATCCAGCCCACAGCAAAGTCATTACACCAACTACAATATCCCCATCCTATTTAAATATGTCCAGAGATTTAAGGTTCTTGGTCTCTGTACAAGACATGAATACCCCTGACATATATGGAGTAGCAACCCACACTACATACAACAAGAGTTAGAATGCCTCTAGCTGACAAAGATTGGTAATGCTGCTAACAAATCCCAACAGTTCAACAATACCAACACACAGCCTTAAAATCAATGCTGTTCCCTCCTTAATGTGTCTACCATACTGTGTTTTTAGCTCAGTCAGTACGGTGACTGGACTATGGGCTGGATATCCATGAAACCATGATCAAATCCTGGCATGGAGATTTTTTCTCCTCTCCAAAACACCCCACTGGCTCTGGGGCCCAGCCAGCCTCCTATTCAATGGGCATCAGCAGCTCTTCCCCTCTGGCAAAGCAGCTGGGGAGTGAAACTGAACACTCATCCCATATAATGCCAATGCTAAGAATAAGTGTAGCTATACCTTCACTCCCCCATACACCTGCATGCCGTACATAGAAGATAAATTTACCTTTACCTACCATTCTTGACATTTTCACAAGCAACTCAGCACAAGACTAACTCAAATGCACACTTCCAACCCAGATTTGCATATTCACAAAGTTACATTAAACTCTTACCTCTATCTCTGCTTTTCCTCTCCCGTTGTGGTTTTGGAGTATCTGCAAGATATCAGTCAGTATGAACTTATTAGTACATAGTTCATTAATGTACAAAAAACTTTATCAAACAAGACACCATGCCAATCACAATACACATGGGGACTTGTGTCCTCTGAAATGTGCCACTTTGTCACTTGCCAAGTGGCACACATTGCCTTGGTCGCCAGGCTCAAGCAGTCTTGGACCACTCAACAGCCCTAGCACACACCTGACATAGAACATACCTGGTATCCATGGCAACCATACTTGATTATCACCCATCCCTTCCGTCTGAACATACCTCACAGAGAACACAACAATGGTAAAGTGGTGTGACTCACTCACACCAAGAGTATGACTCACATGCAGTGTTTTATATACATATAGACATATACAGAGTGTTTCACGACTTTAGGGCATAACTGCAGGAGGTGATTTCCTAGGTCTTTGTGATCAAAAAAGTTCATATAAACATGTGTCCGATTTTGGACGGTTACGGAGTTATGACCG
>Ga0123352_10001979_pt1 | contig 28060 bp, 16 predicted proteins | sample TergutLab28metaG_FD_89700 | JGI IMG/M metagenome (GOLD analysis project Ga0123352, IMG submission 89700) | Labiotermes labralis P1 segment gut microbial communities from Petit-Saut dam, French Guiana - Lab288 P1 | ecosystem: Host-associated > Arthropoda: Insects > Digestive system > Gut ... | reverse complement strand
TGCCAAGCTATTTAAAGTTAAGTGTGTCTGCCAAGCTATTTAAAGTTAAGTGTGTCTGCCAAGCTATTTAAAGTTAAGTGTGTCTGCCAAGCTATTTAAAGTTACGTGTGTCTGCCAAGCTATTTAAAGTTAAGTGTGTCTGCCAAGCTATTTAAAGTTAAGTGTGTCTGCCAAGCTATTTAAAGTTAATTCTGTTTCTGTCCATAAATTATGTTTAGGCTCTTAGTGTGACTAACACGCAAACAGCGAGTGTGTCTCTCAACGTAGTCGACTTCAGATACGCAACGGAAGTGTTGAGTGTTTCCTTAGAGGCACGAACCGAATTCATCAACGATGTTGAGATCAGCGTCGCCCACTAAAAACCACACACAAAAAGATGACACGATTTACAACCATCTGGAAATAAGCTTCTGGAGTCACTGATCCAAACCTGACAAGATTATTGGACTAAATCCATATTCGTAAGATGACAGCCTGTGAAAATATGATTCGTCTGTTATTTAACAACGCTGCATATAATCAAAATGTGTTTCAGCGTTGAATAAGATGTGAAGATAATACGAAATTTAAGGAAGAGGAAGCGATCGCGAGAAATTAAAATATTACTAGCCAGAAATCTGATAAGAGTGATTTGTGAAAACTGAAAATAATTCGCTCAGAATAGTCAATGCCTCAGCCAAAATTCTGAATTGGAACTGATAGATAAAAGGGCATTTTAGGATGGAAAATACAAATGAGAGAAAGCATGGGAGAAGACTCATGAAGAGGGTTTAGAAAAGAACAAGTACAACATACCTGTCTGTGCTCAGGGTTCCTGCGAAGGGCCTTCAGAGAAACGGTGAATTTGTATTCAGTAATCTAAGCAAAAGGAAATGGCCTGTCACGTTACATCATTTCACGCCAAACCTATCGAGCCAACAAAGGACAGAAATGCACAAACCTTCTCATATCCAGAAAGATTACTGTCTTCTGGGATTGGATTTCGTGTAGCCTGTGAATATACATCGACGGTTCGAAGGAACTTTCCGCGTCCATATACCCTAAAGTAGAGGTAGTCGGTCCCTCCGCAATATCAATATGTCGCGTCACATCCAAAATACACTGAACTTCATGCTGACGGTGTAAGAACTATGTATTTGTGCAAGCAATCAGTCTAGCAGGTTGGAGGACTGCTAGACTGCTTGCATTAATGAATGGAAAGTGTGCCGTACACTTATAAGGCTGCATATATAATATAGTCTTCCTGATGATGAACATAAGATGTTCGAAACACGTAGAAAACAAGAATAATAGAATTAAAACATTAATTTAAAAGTGTATTTTGGTGGTTAACGCTACATAATTGTATCACAGTAGAAGGTATAAAAAAATAAAGGTCGTAAGAACGTCGGGCCTTACAACAAGACATGAAAAATAAATTCAATTTCCTGATTTTTTTGCTTGTGTGTTATTTAAAAATAGATCAGATTTATTCAGTATCATAATCATAAATATTGTAATATATATACTCATATATATGTATACACACATATACATACACATTCATATATACAGGAAATTTCCGGGTTACGTAATATGCGATTTAGGTGAACTCGAAATTACGTAAAAATTTTCGTATTATTATTATTATGTGGATAATATTAATTATTAATATTGTAATTAGTAAATGTATTTTATTTTGCGTGTTCCTTATTAAAACAACTAACACAAATAACATTTCAAAGATACAAACTGACATTGTAAAAACGTACACATAACCGATGAGATGTGATAAATAAGTGGGGGTTTGGTTAATATCGACTTATATAAATTTCGGTTTACGTAGAAGTTCCAGGAGCGGAACCCTTGAGTAAATCGCCAGCTGTCTGTGGTCATATCAGTCTTTTTGTGTTCAGAATTATTGTATTTAACCCAAGCAGGGCACTGTTTGTCTGTCTGTCAGGATGTTCGTCCGTCGATTTGTCTCTCTTTCTGTTCCGTGGGAATCAATGTAAAATTCTTACAGTTTGTGTAGAAAATGCATTGAAGTAGCATAATGGCTGTTAAGATGTCGAAATAAGAATATGAAGATAAATAGCAAACAAATTAAAAGGAGTGCTGTCTCCTCTGTCTAGGACAGGCGCTCCTTTAGGGGCTGTACAGTTGGAGCTCCACTTAGTCTTAACGCGCCAATACAAAGTGAGCGGCAAGCTTCACGTTCCTTCCGTTATAACCCCGGCAAATAACCCGGTACCCTTTGAATAGGAGGCTGTGTGTTCCTCAGAGTCGGCCTGGACTTTTCGAAAAGAGAAAATCTCTTGCTTCTCTCCGCATTCCAGCCCCTAGACTGTCACGGCAGCAGTCTAGACGCTAGACCGACTTCGCACTCCCGCCTCCGGTAAATAAATTGTGGAAGAATAACGTGTTATACTTTACGGTAAATGTAACAAGTTTTAATGAAAATTCTTGAAAGGCGATACGAATGGAAATAATGTAGAAGCAAGATTGTGACATACACTTGGTAGGTTCATAAGTGACACAAAATAAATATCAATTTATTATCTATAAAGGAGTAGCTTTATGGAAAAGTCTTGAAAATTAAAATTAATGGAAATGTAACTAGGACACTCACAGTGTGAAAGCAAGCTATTGTAACCTTGAATAGTTTACTGGGACAGAATCGGCTTCAGTTCAAAGCTATAACTACAGTAAGTTTTATCAAGGGTTAAGTTCTTTTTTCGTTCAAATCAGATCCTGCATACGAATAAGAAGACAACGCCGACAGGTCGCATCCTATACTTTCCATTTCGTTGCACGTACTTATGGTAATCTGACAATTTGTGTCGCTCGGTAATCTCAGCAGCTGATTCCGTGTCATTAATAAACCTAAAAACGAACCATAATTTACTTACACTTTCTCATTCTACACTATATAGCCTGTACCAATAATAAGCCGTCGTACAATAAACCAAAGACTGGAACTTGTCCTTCTCATTAGCACAACCACCAAACGTTCTCTGAACTTCTCGATACAGAGGATTTACTAGTAATGTATGGATAATTTGTGAAGTGACTTCCTCTTCGACCGTAGATGGTCTGACATCTTGCGGTCCAAAATTAGTGATGAGCTTGCAGAATGAAGGGGCAGAGGGAAGGAATTTAGAATGTCTTTCAGGTTTAAAATTGCGTACACTGCTGGCATCTTGAATGTCTGTTGCTTCAGGGAGGATGTACTGGAATGGACAGGGTGACAGAAGTAGAGGTCACAACAAGTGTTTACTGTCTTCTTTTCAAAAGACAAGTGCATACCGGTGCAAAGAATGTTTCCTTTCCAGCCACATTCAAACATTTTGGTGCTCTATTAGTTTGTAATAAACGTAGCACATATAAAGTACCATAAGTGACTATACCAAATCCGATCACGGGATATCTTACTGTCACATTTACCACTGCAAAATGTATTTGTGAAATTAAGCGGGGAACTGCCATGGAAAAAGCAGCATTCAAAGAAAAGACGACTCCTCTCACCTGCAAAATGGATTTAATTTTTAGGAACAAACAACTCAAGTGCTACACCTGGAACACAGCTTTGTGTGGTGCTAAAGCCTGGACACTTGGTGAATTAGATCAGAAATACCTGGGGAGTTTCGAAATGTGGTGTTGGAGAAGGATGGAAACGATCTGTTGGACTAGTGTGGGAGTTAAGAAGTATTGTAAGAGTGAAGGAGGACAGTATTATCCTACAGAAAATAAAAAGAAGGAAGACTAACGGGATGGTCACGTGTTGCCTAGGAACTGCCATCTAAAACACGTTAACGAAGGTAAGATACAAGTGAAGGGTAGACGAGGAAGAAGACGCAAGCACCTAGTGGGTGACCTCAACGAAAAGAAAGGATACTGGAAATTGAAAGAGGAAGTACTAGGTCGCATTATCTGGAGAACTGGCTATAGATGAGACAGACCACAAGATGATAACAATTATTTGCTGTAAGCTATTTAAAAATATGTAAGACACACGTGAGCGGAATCCACTTCAGATGCGTTTCAATGTGTATTTTTAACACTGCGATGTTGAATCAAAGAGAAGGAAATCGTGTCAGAATAATTATTTCGCTTCCTTCTGGTTATCCGTAGAGAATTTTCAGTGAGTGAGTCAGAATGGCCGATAGATGTTTGTCACTTTCTAAGCAACAACCTGCCCTTCATGAGGCATTTCTGTGCGAGATTATAAATTTGTATATTGTATATAAATTAAATTTTTCATAACCGGACTCTTGTCCCCTACTCTCTTACTTGGGTGTTTTTACCTTTTATACATGTTGTATTCTAATTTGTCTCGCATGTATTTTTGCTAGTTTTAAGTTGTCTTGTGTGTAATTGTTGTTAGTTGGCCATGTGTATTGTTGTAGTTGTCTTGTGTGTATTTGTTGTACTGTGTGTGCATTGCTGTTTTTTTTTGTACTTTAGATGCCGGACTACTGGCTAGAAGTTAGTACTCGGAAGGTCCTGCGACCGGCCATTTTGACACAGGTTTTTCTGTGTCTATAAGCAAATGCTGAGATGGTTCCCAACATTCCAAGTTGCCACTACATGCTTCTCATGTAGCCCTCCCGACTTAAATCTAGTACTAACCAATTTCATGTTTTGTTTACATGTAAAATAACCCTGCCATCCGGTAACAACCCAATTGCAGTAAATAAATAAATATAATATATTACATTTAAGGCCAAAGTTTGTTAAGCGTAATGAGTGTGGCGGTTAAGCTCCAAATGTTCCTAACCTCCGCTGTATGTGGAAATGCCAATAAGTCAGCTGCATGAATTACCCCCTCCTCCTCGTAGACATTGTGAAGAAAGCTACCTGGGTTGAGATATTATCTATACGTGATTATATTGTTGTTGTTGTTGCTGTCATTTTACCTGGGTGCCGAAATAATATACGAGGAGGGATAAAAATTTACCAGTCATATTATTCGATAAACAGAGAACGTTCAGCTTTCAAATGCTGCTGCTATGTGTGACAGAAGGCTCTAGCTTCACGGTCGTGTTAGTCGCGGCACATGCATGGAAGGAGCATAGTCGTGGAACTTCAACATTGTGACCCACTTGGAAAACTGGTCTTGCTTCGAGGTCCGGCGAGTTACATGATTGTTTGTGGGCAGAGCAAGAGACGAAGCCTTTTCAGCAACAGTGTGTTTCTCCTCCATAAAAATGCCCAACTGTACACGGCACAGCAGACTCGACACTTGGTACAATATTTGGCTGGGAAACACTGGAACATCTGCCTACGTTCCGGAATTGGCATCCAGCGAGTTTTATAAATTTACCACCTTGAAGGAGCACTTTTCAGGAAATTTTTTAACTTGCGCTGAAGACGTTAAACATGCTACCACCGCGTGGCTCACGCAAAGGGACAGGCTTTTTATGCGTCCCGAACAAACATAGTTATGAACCGCTGTGGAGAGTTGGTCAACCGTCAACGGAACTGAGAAATGTTCCATACTTACGGCACCTTCATTGTTCGTTGCCAGTTTTCTGTACTGAAAACTCACCTCTGATTTAAGGATTATGTAAACTAACTATATGATCAATTTGGTACGTTCTCTTCTATCATATTACCTGCTTACTGAAGTACAAATTTGTAGACTTGGCGCTCTGTACTTGAACACCATAAAAACCATACTGCATAACAACACCGATACAAGTATTGCAAACCACTCTTGCTGTGGTATGACTATACCTTTTACTTGACTCTCATTTTAACCAGATACTGACAACCGCCACGTTCAGATAACTATGATTATCGGACGGGTTAGTCAGCTATTTGGCTGTATTGATTTTAGTCCACTTGTTAAGTTCTCCTTGTACACAATGAGGTCACGGTACCATAAACAAGAAGGACAACAACAGATATGCTGCTCTGCGGTCTCGTGCGAATGTGGATACAGTAACAAAGAATTTTTGTTTATTACACATACAGTCGAACACAACTATATTTCACCTAGTAGTACAGTAGGAATACAACTACATGTTTCGGCCCTATATGTTGGCCATCTTCAGGTTGTGTTTTAAGTTACAGAGCAGCTATACAAGATGTGTGGGGTGTTTTTTTTGGGGTGTTGGGGGTTGGGTGGGGGGGGAAGAGGGGGACGAGATCTCGTTGTTTCAACGTGGGTACCATGACCTAGGGCTGTTATGAGTGAATTATCAATAGTTGTTTATGTACATATGTCACAGTAGGTTACTATTCTTATGCTAAGGATATGTTATAAATAGTATCATGAATAATATTGGTGTCAGTATACTTAAAATATCATGCTATAATGTACCGATGTAGTTCATAAAACTCTAGCAATAATACCATAGTGTCACTCAGAGTCAGTCAATATTTTCTTGTGTTATTTTATATCAAACTTGATTCCACAGGCTAAGCAATGTTGTCTTTAAAAGCGTTGTAGATCCCATTGGTGCAACAGTATGTTATAACAGCAGTGTTTCCACTGGGTGTGCAGTTTTAGCTGAGGTTTTTTTTGGCGGTGGCCCGCGTTCGCCTAGTTTGACGGAATCGTCACGCGGATGGGTGCCAATCCAGATGGTCTTCTATATTCTACCGCACTTTTTTTTTAGGTGGGGGTGTCTGTGGACTACGGAGGTGTATGTTCGCCATTCAATTAGTAGAGCTGTCGGTTGTCTTGCCCAGGCCGGGAGTCCTGTGGGATTTCTTCAGTTTTCACTGTCACTTCACACTAAATGGTAGCGTAGTTGTACCAGTACACTGTATCATGGTGTATCTGCGTGGTTCTATTTTATATAGAAAGGGTTCCGTAATTTAAACACAGTTTTGTTTTACATTCACAGATTTTACATAAATCACTATCTCGTGATTGCACCTTCACTCAAGAAAATCGCACATGTAGAAATGAAAAGAAAAATACCACAGCTGTCCTAAGGTATGCGTGGTATTTAGGTATGTGTGGTTACTGCAGTGAAGCCTGGATTTACTCCAAACCACACCGATATCAGGGGTTGTTCTAAGGCCTGCCTCGCCTCGCAGACAAATCCTGGCTCCGAAAGGCTGTGTTTGAAAATGGATATATCGCTTAGAATAATGCAAATTTCAAAGAAATTTCCTGACAGATTTGGCAGAACGTAGATCATAAAAACAGTCAAAATATCCGTGATTTTTATAGGAATAAAAATTTTTATTACTTTTAAAGATCCTAGTATGAAAAGAAATTTACTCATGCAAAGGCAAAAAGGCGGATAAACCGTGTGTGACTTCATAAATCATCTGCTGTTCGAAATTTAGAGTTTAGTTTTTGATTTTATAACTGAAATGGAGAGTGTTTATTGCACGGTGCAAACCCAACCTTTGACTGTCATTCCTGTTGAAGTGCGTCTTCGAACTTTTAGCGGAAGGACGAGAGGATCCTGCCTGGAAACTTTCAGAGCAACAAATGTTTCTGACTCCACCCTCTCCCCGGTGTTTCCTTTCATCGTCTCTGAGTGTGTCTGTAAGAATTAGGTGCTGGTTGGGTTGCCCTGCATCGTGTTGCTCTTGATTGTAGGGTTGCAGGTGCAAATGAAATTTTGCAACTTATACAGCAATATAGATTATCCTTTTATTTACCAACCATCGTGCACTAAACCGTGATGTAGTAGTTCTTTCTCCAACGCGTTTCAATATTTATTAACGTCAGCTTCAGAGAGCTTCGATCAAACAACGGTTCCTACACAAAACAACAGATGTTTATGTGCACTTGTTGGCTCTCTGTCAAAGATAATATTATTCACACATTTTTTTGTAATATATCGCGTCTTCCCTATATAAACCTTGTATTAGTGTCACCGGCTTTCTTTTTGCATTCTTGAACCTTGAAAATGGGACTGATAAATTTTCCCGAAAGGTCGGTAACAAATTACTGCTACTCGCCCCAGTTCTCAACTACTTCCCGGCGGAAGCCTGAAATCTCGCATATCCTGTTTGTAGTACGCCAAAAATGACGGATAGCCCGATTAAGTCCCGAGAACCAAAATCTCGCGTATAAGTGGGTAACTCTTAACGCTCAGACAGGAAGATTTCTTGTAGTGACAGAGCAAACTGATCTACTTCACTTCTCGACGAAACGTTTAACCAGACGGCTTGTCCATCTGCGTGATCATGCCTGTGTCCTTGTCACATATTTTTGCGCGAAACTTGTACAAGGCAGTGGCGTCATTGCTACAGCAACATTTCCAATATAGCAAGTTATTTAGTTCTTTCATTTGCGGTGGATGTCAAAGGCTACGTCATAAAAAGTTTCTTTACTTTGATCAAGTTGCCGCACTCACTGTTAAGAAAAACTGTCCACTCGGTCTTGCCCACTGCTTTCATCGCGCTACACTGCAGCAGCTTGTTATAAACTCTGGCAAAACAAATGACTAATTGCACATCCTATTCCAGTGCCAAGAAATAATTTTCTCTTTCACTTCTCAAATTTTGAACTGGACTGAATGGCTCAGGATGGGATCAGAACCCGCCATGAGAAAGGTTACTTTTCAGCGAGTTCCGGGGAACAGATTTCATGATCATCTAATATTCTTTTGTCTTCAAGACAAACTCGTGGCTTGCACTTGAGTTTGGTGGACTTCCTTACTTGGTCTTTCAATGTGTCACTTTTAACCTTTCCACGCCTGCCTAGGAGCAACATACAGACTTCAATACCTCATACGATGCCGACCTCAGTGCACCGTAAACTCTTGAATGCACGTAAGGCTACGACAAATTAAAAACGTCTTCGTCCTGCCCAACAGCTGGAATTTAAACCACAGCGTAGTTAAAGTGTTCAATTCGTCATTTTTCCTCCCGATCAACATGCTTACTCCTTTTTGCAGCCAAACACCACAACCTTAATAAGCACTTCGGGACACTTCCCATTAAATTCGTACGTCTGAAGAAAACATGCCAGACATATACAATGGAGATGTGAGTAACTGCTCTCTTGAACGCAACCAAATTCGCCTACGCAATACGGCTCAAGCTGTACCAACTCTGCCTTTATTCGGAAATTATAATCTTGAATAAATACTTTGTAGTTTCTCTTAGGCCTGGAATAAAAACGCCTAAATAATGACTTAAATTACGACACAGCGGCTTCCTTTCACTTTCATTTCATTATTCAACACCATACATCTTTCATCACTTCATAGTCGAACTCCTCACAGCGAAGTTAAAGAGACTAGAATGCAAATACAGCTGCTACAATTCATGTTAATGGTGGCACCTGAGGCTAATTTTTAATTTTTTTTTTACGGAAGATAAATGAGTTTAGAATTCTATTGGCTTCCCTTTGTTTCGGAGTGTCTGCTTTATTAAATAGTGATTTATTTTAGGCCTGTTATTACATGGGCGAATATAAAGTCATAAGTAACGAATCCTTACTTACTTACTTTCTCACTCACTCACTCACTCCAGGCAGCACAGTCCTTCTTCACAAGCCAACCGGTTCTCAGCTAGACAAGAAATTACCCACATTTTATGGAACACGAAAGTTCATCACCACATTCACAAGTGCCCGCCACCTGTCCCTATCATGAGCCAGATCAATCCAGTCTATGCCCCTCCGTCCCACTTCCTGAAAATCCTCCGTAATATTATCTTTCCATCTACACCTGGGTCTTCCAAGTGGTCTCTTTCCATCGAGTTTCTCCACTAAAACCCTGTATACACCTTTCCTCTCCAACATAGATTCTGGATTATCCGCCCATCTCATTCTTCTCGATTTGATCATCTGAACAATATTTGGATAGGGGTATATGTCACTAAGCTCCTCATTACGTAGTTTTCTCCACTCTCCTGTTACCTCGTCCCTCTTAGGCCCGAATATTCTCCTCAACACCCTATTTTCAAACAACGTCAGTCTACCTTTCTCCTTCAAGGTGAACGACCAAATTTCACACCCATACAAAACAACCTGCAAAATTATAGTTCTGTATGTTTTAATCTTTGTACCTTTGGATAGTAAAATGGAAGACAAAAGATTCTGCGCCGAATGTTAGCAAGCATGCCCTGACTTCAATCTGCTCTTAATTTCTTCCTGAATAGAATTTGGATTTGTAAAGCTGTTCCCAAATATTTGAACTCTTCCAACCTTTCATAAAATTATTATCAAACTTTATATTCTGACATCGTTCTGCATTCAGATCTCGAGAAATAACCATATACTTAGTTTTATCAGCATTTAGTTCTAGCCCAATATCGTGACTAGCAACTACTAATGCTTCTGTGATTTTCTTTCTACTACGTACGCTTCAATTCAATATATTTACATCATAAGCATAAACCAAAGGCTGATCAGTGCCATTTAATTTCAAGCCATTCTGGTTTACCTGAGCCCTCCTAATTGCGTACTCCAAAACAAATTTAAAAATTAATCGCGATAAAGCATCTCCTTTTCTCAAACCATTCTTAAAAGGAAACATGTCAGACAGATATTTGTCTGCACGGTCACTGCTACGGGTTTCATTCAGACACATTTTATTTGCCTTACCATTTCATGGGGATACCAAACTCAATGAGAATATTATACAAGACCTCCCACCTAAATGAATCATAAGCATTCTTGAAGTGTATAAATAGCTGATGCACTGCTTCATTGTATTCCCATTTTTTTCTCACGTATTTGACGACTGAAGATTCCTTAATCATTGATGATTCTTTTTGTAACTATATAATGTATGTTGTGATAGGAATTACAATTTATAAACGCTACTAATCAATTCCGTGAGACAGAGTTAACTTCCAGAAGCTACCAGTCATTCAGTTTGTAAAGAAATCCGTCGTTTTTCATGAAACACGAATATTCATCGCCATTTTCACAACAGTATGACACTGGCCCTTTATCTGTCTCAGGTAGATCTACTCCACAATCTCAGACAAATTATATTTTAAGCGTATTTCTAATATTATCTTTCCGCCTAAACCTACGTTCCATATTTTTTTCTCCTTTTCATTTACTAACTAAAATTTTTTATTAATTTCTCACTCCAACCATGCGTGTTATGTGCCCCTCTCATCTAGTTCTACTTTATTTTATCCCCGTAGCCATGAGTATATTTGGCTTAGAGTACAAGTTATAAAACTCCTCGTTACTGAAGTTCCCAAACTCCCCTGTTAGCTTCCTTTACGTCCCAGTATTGTCAATGCTTTGTTCATTCTTATGAGAGTCAAAGTTTCACGCCCATAGAATAAAGTAAATAGATGGAGACTATATTTTAAAAGTTATACTGTACTTCCAGACAAGTGACAGGAAGACATATATATATACATATATACATATATATATATATATAAATTATTCAGGGAAATTCGATAGCGGAAGCTCTCTTACAACTCAACTTCTAAATCTTCAAATAAAATTGACTTTTACTTGAGCCAAATCTCCTTAGCATATTTGGAATATGAGGCTAAACAGCAAGAATTTTTTACCATGAACGTAAACAAAGCTGAGCGTCGCCTTGAAGCTCCGACCGCTTTACTTTCATAAACACTGCGTAGGATGCTGAGTGGGATCTAAAGCCAGTGTAGCTTTACTATTGTGATTGCAGGTGTTGGCACTTGATTTAAAATTCCCTAACAGTGTTATGTCTTGCATACGAGCAAAAATAGAATATGTTCCTACCATAAATTTTATTATCAATTTTGTGATCAGCTAATCGGAGTAAAACCCACCTAATTTCTTTCACTTTATTAAAGAAAGATGATAATTTCTTATCCTAATCGCTAGACTCGCAAATAATAGTTCTGAAAACAAAGAACATTTCTTCTAATTTCTTCCTAGCTTAGAAGTGGCATACACTTCAAACAATTCTGTGTTTAAATGCTTTTTATTTATTATCATTTCTTCATGTAATAATTTCTTTGTTCATACTTTAATTTATGTACTTTGTAGTATTATCCTTTCAATAAACCGGAGTTTTATTACACTCTAAAGTTTATTCAAATCAAACACACATAAGTCTACGTACAGTAAAGGTTGCCAGAAGCTTCGTTAAATAGGTTGTGCCAACCGCCTACATCATCTGCCATATGATTACTTTCGTCGTGTGAAATTCGCACATTTTCAATTAAGCACATCTCTCCCCATGCATAGTTCTGTGAAGTAATCATTAAACTGCTGAAAGTCTGTCGTTTGAATTTTCGTTTCCATTATGTGCAGCCTCCCCTCATGGGGAACATGCTTCCAAGGCGCACACACGTCACTGTATTTAGAAACTTCTTCCTCGTTATACCACCCTGACGAACCAAATTCTTGAACCTTTCTGTACAGTCACCAGTACACGTAAAATTTGTATTCTTTCAATCGTGTGTACATAAATTGTTTTTTTTTAATAACATTTTATCTAAATATGCCTTACCAATTCTCGAAGGAAAACTGTAAAATATAAATGCGTTTATTCTGAAGAATATATTAGAGATTTCTTCATGACCACCCGGTAGCAAAGCTTATAACCGACCGATGTGTGTTATATGGCGATCCCAGTGGCCGTGCGGTCTAAGGTGCGGGTCGACGGCCGCTCGCTTGCTGAGTTTGTGGGTTCGAATCCCGCTGGGGCATGGACGTTTGTCTGTTATGAGTGTTGTGTGTTGTCAGGTAGAGGTTTCTGCGACGAGCTGATCACTCGTCCAGAGGAGTCCTACCGACTGTGGTGCGTCGTTTTGTGTGATCTACAAACCTCAAGAGTAAGGAGGCCGTGGCGCGCGTTGGGCCGCAGCGCCACAGGAAAGAAGAGGGTTTGTTATATTATCAGACTTAAATTTCCTGCAATCAATAATAACAATATGGCGGATGTTCGGATTTGGGGTGGGTGTCACTAGCGATTAATCGAGGGTCATAAATATAATGCGCGGTAATACATACTGGATGCCGATCTATGGCGTGAGTCTGGGCCTCTCGCTTGCTGGGATTGCGGTTTCGGATCCCACCGGGGGCAAATATGAGAGTCTGTTGTGTGTTGCCAGGCAGTGGTCTTTACGACCGGCCCACAGAAGTCCTACGAATGTGGTGTGTCTGAGTGTGATCCTAAATGTCGTCAATGAGGAGGCCCAGACCCGCTAGGGCTGTCGAGCCATGAAAGTATATATATTTTCGAAGGAATATGCAACTTTCATTGGCGTATTGGTTTCTGTTCTTCAGGATGTGCAGCTTGTAATAGAACCCGCTATTGCATTACAGCACTCAGTCCTGCTTTAAAAAAGGCAACTCCCTGTACAATATAACTGCGGGGTTTTAAATTATGATGCTGCAAACATGATTTTAAAAGCGGACAGATTTATAGAAGTTCAGAGATTAGGTCCGGCTTACGAAGTAACCTCTAACGAAAACCATAAATATATGGAGGTCATGAGAAATTTGTCTTTGTTTTCGGTTTGATGGCTTACTCATGGATCACTGGGAAGTACGTCTTCAGTAGAAAACTGAGTGCAGACCTTCTATACATTACGGTGCAGGCTGTGTGAAGTTTCTTTTGTTAGGCGATCTGTAATTGGCCACTGTGAATTTAGAATCGTAGAGAACAGCGTATGCCTGTAGACGTCCTACACAGTGCAGTATAGGCTGCATGAAAAGTTTTATGCCTTAATTATAAATACATAAGTGTTTAAACTATATCCGGCAGTTTCAAAATACGTTCTTCAGGAAAGTAAACAGCAACAAAAATAATAATATTAGGATACTAGATATGTCGGACCAGAAATATACGTTAACAGACATTGGGAAAGTGTTCTAGTATTAAATTTGTTAGTGTCTGTCTTCAAGCTCTTTCTGGAAATTTTACGAGCTCTCCTCCCATCAAGCTAACTTTTCATACGACCAATAAATGATGCCCTCTTCTCGTTATTTTTCCCCGGATATATAGTGCTAACATTTTCACCAAATTATTAACTCCGGAACGGTTACATTCTGCTGTAACAGTCGAACCGCCTCGCTAATTGGGTCCGACACTTCAGCTGTACCAGTGGCTCGATTGTACCGGACTAATGGAACCGAGACTTGATGTAAAGAATACGTGCTTCTGACAGCACCAGTGTGTGTATATGATGTTTCCATGTCTGCATGAAGGGATGTAAATTTAATAATTTTAAATCATCTGAGAATTGGCGCACTTGCTGAGTACTTTCCTCAGCCATGTCCATGCTTTGGTAAAGAAACCTGGCCAAGTTTTCTGAATAATCATTCGTATAGGTCTACAGCCCAAATCGAGTAGAATAAGATGGGCGGAGCATGTAGCATGTATTGGGAGAGCAGATGTGTATACAGGGTTTTGGTGGGGAAAACTGGGGGAGAGAGAACACTTGGATGACCCAGGTATAGATAGGAGGATAATGTTAAGATGGATCTTCAGGAAATGGGGAGTGAGGGCATGGACTGGATCGAGCTGGCTCAGGATAGGGACAGGTAGCGGGCACTTGTGAATGCAGTAATGAACCTTCGGGTTCCATAAAATGTGGGGAATATCTTGACTGGCTGAGAGCCGGTTACCTTCTCAATAAGGACTCTCCTTGGAGTAAATAAGAAGTAAGTGTAATTCTACATCCTAGCTGCAAACCTGCACACCTGTGGAGGTTTTAACTTAATACTGTACTTTAATTTCTAAGCTGTGTGTTTTAAAAACGGAATCTCCATACATCGAAACGTATGTTTTTTTCGTTTACTTGCCGACAGTCTCTCCCTCTAGACAACGATCAGTGTCACAGCACAGCCTCCAGCTGACAGCCATATCCTTCAACATTGCTGTTCCCAATTATCCCATTATTTTTACGCTCTCGCCTGATAAATCGCAGTACGGCGCAACAAGTATGTACGCATACAATAAACAACTCGACACCGGCTGAATGGTAGGTCTACTCTTAAATTTTAAGATTTAAGAACTTTATGGGACAAAAATAAAAGGCATTAATTTGTTTTTAGTGCAATGGAAAGAGAATGAGGCACGAAGGTCTAATACTGGTTATTTATTCATTCTTTGCAGGTCACAGTTTAGACTTCTTGCCAGTTTGAATAGGTATCTACTAGGAGTGAACAGATTCGTGAAATGTGGTGTTTGGGTGAAGGTTCTCTTCGAAGCTGCTGTTCCTAACTCTTCTGTCACCTATAATACGATGTTTTGTAACACAGTATTACGGGCAGTAAAGTGGCTCCCTACAGTTTGGCTCCGATTCATGCTAGGTACTGTACAAGGATACTTTTCTCTCCAAGTCAATCTGACCGACTTTGGGTTTCATTTAGGATCTAATTAAGGATACAACGGCGCTTTACACGAACCACATTTCTGCGTCTAGTGTGTATGTCAAGAATGTGCTGCTCTTTACGTGCATGCTTGCGATATGCACATATATTTCATGGCGATTTAGTGAAAGTGAAAACGTTATAGTGAACAACTTTTCAGTCAACAGCGCCTCGTTTAATAAAGGCAAATCAAAGCGTTTGTAGACTACATTGCGTAGCCGGAAGCAGTGTTGGAGCTGAAATACAACACAGTGTATATTACACGTGGGACAGGCTGTATATCACTTTTAGCTAAAAATGAAAGGTAATTGAATGTCACTGGTGGGGTTGACTGCACAGCGCACACTGGTGTTCCTTTCTATAAAATGGGGGGCCGGTCACACTCAACCAGCAAAAAGGCCTGAAAGAAGTTCAAAGCAACCATTTCACACATCCGGCTATCGTATGAGCCCCATTAGCGACACTGGCATAGGGGCGTACAAATTCTACTATACTTCTTTCGTCCATCGTGACTGATAGTGTGACAGACTGTTCATAAGGTCCGTCAGCAATACGTTGTTTTCTGCACTGTATTAAAGTTAAGAAAAACAGAATGCCGCAATATCTTAGAGAATTTGCAAATTATCTGTACCCACTACTGTTCTTCGAAACAGTTTTATGGGTCAGCGTCTATTGACAGAGAAACGGAATTCAGTCGTTTAAATAGGCACTCAAGTGTAATAAAGAATAAACACTGTTATACAGTACGACTAAATTTGAATTGAATAATGACGGGACTTTTCCACTTGGCACAACACAATGCTGTGCCGTGATTTTTCAATTGAAGTTTCATTATATGCACAACGGGACGCCAACATGAAGAATACATTATTTCATTCATATTTAAAAAGAAAATGTTTGCGGAAGAAATAACTTATTCTGGGAGTGTAGAGTTCTTGCAACAACCTGGCAGAGGGCCTCTTTGTCATGCAACCTAAATCAAGAAAAGTGAGACAGACAAACATGAAGCGTACACAGAAGTTAGAGGTGCATACAAATTTTGGTCTGAAGACAAGGAAATAGACAACTTTGGATAATTCAATACAGATGACAGGACAGTAACGGAATAACTGTGAAAGCCAGGACGTGTTTTAAAGTGACTGAGGAGAGGAATTAATGCACACTTGATGAATAAGTCGATGAACTTGTGGTTTCTAAAGCACTGTTTTATTTGTTTTCTAATTGTCAACTATTCAAGACACATTTCACCAAAGCCCCGATACCGGTAGCAGCGCCGTCCAAGTTGTGGGTCTGTGGCCGCTCATTTGTTGGGTTTGCGGTTTCGAATCCCACTGGGGCATCATTTTTTTTTGTGAATTCTGTGTGTTGTGCAGGTAGAGGCCTCTGCGACTAGCCGATAACTCGTCAAAGAAAGTGTGATCAGGTGAAGCAATAACCCTCCACACCTACAGTGATAAGGGAGAACAGGTCCGAATGGACAAAAATTTGTATAACAAGATTAAAAACACTGTCAACATTGACAGTGGAACATGTGCTCAGGTTATATATTCAGACTACATATCTGAGATGAAGGTCTGTAGAATTACAGGTCCATTTCTTTGTTCTTAGAGAATAAATCGGTGCAACCGGATTGCATTTTCGACCCACGACTTGAGCGTGGCCATGTCCGATTCTACCTAAATTTACTGCGCCTGTAAAGGTCACGAACAAACGTCGCCGCCTTGTGATCAAATTACGAACTAGAGCGAAACGGCGTGATGCGCCTAACGAAGTACAGTGTTATTTGATATGCAGTTTTGTCTTTTGGCAAATATGAACACAAGCATGCACAACATCATTCGTGCAGCAGAAAGTAAACCCCGACAAACAAAAATCAAATAAAAAGGTCACTGCTTTTCGGTAGACTGTACCTTATAAAGTGGCAGCACACACCTAGATGGATATTCTGAGTATTACATGTCAAGATTCTGATATCCTTGAATCGCAAGTGAATCAAATTTGTATTTAGTATGGGCAAAAATTTTAAACTTACTAATATATCATGATTTAATTTACGAAAATGACACAAGAGTAATATTTTAGGGAGATTAATGCTTAGCGTATACTAAGGATGCTGCCAATTGGTAAGATGACAAAATGTCGGTGACAGATTAACGATTAAGTATGGTGCTTTGGTGAAATGACACAAGAGAAACCGAAGGACTTGTGGCACTTTGTTCAACACAATCCCACACGGTCTTGCTTGGGATTAAACCAGGGCTTTAGCAAATAACGGAAGAACCGAACAACCGTCAGAGCCACGGCGCCGCCAATAATGAAACCGAAATAACTACAGCAAACTCACCGATATGAAGAAAATTACTTGTATTATTTTAATACACATAATTAACACCTGCTGAAAAACGGACACCCGAGGTTCTTTCGACTTCGGATGACCACTATGCCAGCTAACGAATATCCACTTGGAATACAGCATGTGGTCTTATTTTCTGGGACAAGCAGGGGCAAGAGACACGCGCAGATTTTCAGTCTTACATCAGGGGCGCACTGGTCCTTAATATTTGCTAACGAAGAGTAACAAACCCGAAATAAAAGGAAATCCGTAGATCGTGAATGAGCTCTGCGTCTTCTTTTCCACTCATTTCCCAGCTTCTGGGTACGTAATGTTGAGCTTTGAACTGTAGCCTACTGCTATCTATTAACACCTCTAGTCGATAAAAATGTATAAAAAACTGTGCGGATTGTCTTCAATACAGGAAAATTATTTAACGCGCAGAAGGAAAGAAGACAGGCAATGAACGTGTAACCGAACCTTGTGGCGGGTTTCTGTAATGTTGGTACATCTACGGCTCTCCTAATATCCTGATACCATTAGATTCGAAGAAAGCGCTCTTATGGCTTCATAATGTCATTAGCGGCAATAAAACGTACTAATATGTCTTCACGTGAAGTGCGCCGTACTGGCCCGAGTGTAACCAAATTTGGAATTTCTCGAAAGATTTTCGTAAAAGTCCACAATACCAAATTTCACCGAAATCCATCCAGTGGGGGAAGCGCCGATATATATGTGGACGGACGGATAGACAGACAAGACAGCAGACGGACCAACATGACGGAGATAATAGGCGCCTTATGCGACCATGCGAATGGCGACTAAAACGAAGCAAGAATTTCCCGGACACTTGACTTCCGCAGTAATATCGTTGTATTTTTTACAATATTTTAGCTGACTAGGTGTGATTCTTGGATCTCTCCGAGAAGAAATTTTTCCATTAGAAACGGAAAATACTGACTACTATAAATAGTGAATAGAGGGAAGGTACATAAATTACAATAAATTTGTGTAGTCCTCAGCAACCGTCCGTTGTAGGCACTATCATGTACACCTTACACGTTTTTTAGAATATACGACGTAAATACATCAGCACAGTCTCTCAATTAGGTACGCATATAATGTGATATATTCCGTTTATAATTATGTACCTCTCTGAAGCGCAAATTTTCAGGTCCCTTCCAATTCCGTAATAAGCAGTGCCAATCGTAAATAGGTCCGTCTAATTGAATAGCGAACAGAAGTCTATGGCACCGTGCATTGCTACATAATGTGCTATTTTCGGTGTCTCTACTGAACACACACTATGGATTATGTGAGACTTGAAATGGCGAAGAGCGCTTTTGAAGGATTGCGTGTGTTGAATAGTGCATAGCTTTACCTTCTCTGTCTTCTGTGAGCTGCACAAGAACTTCGCAACAGTCATCTCCTTGGATATACCATCTTTCTTTTGGTGGCGCGTAATGGAAAACACATCCCATGAATTTTTTGAGAACAAGGTTTCGATCCTTAGGGAGCTGTTATATCGAATTAAAAGACAAACAGATGGTTCTTACAGCATCATTTTCCTGGATATAGGGTTCTGGATCGCTGCATCCTACTGAGGGGAAAGATGAAGGAGAAGAGTGTGGAACAGGAAAACGCTATTTCATTAATGTACTTTATTTAGATAAAACTGACTGCATCAGACACGCTCCATGGATTTGTAACCTAAGGTACTTGCTTCGAAACTGAGGGGAAAGAAAAACGTAATCTAATGTGTGTGAGCTGCAGCAACATATATTGAAACCAAATTAAATAAATCAAACCAAAAGCAACCGTCACTTTTCAAACACTTTTCTTTGGAAGCGACTGGCAGTACAAAGTCCCAAAACTATTCCAAATAGCGCTAAAACTTCCAGAAAAAGGAGCATGTATTTGGAAAGTACACGACTCAAATCTCGGATAGGCCATCAGACGTTTAGACTGAATTATTTCTTGCCTTTCCCAATTTTTGTGGATGAATAAGGACAGTACCTCCATTTAAATCATTAATACTTCCTTCAGAACGCCCCTTTAGTAGTATTTAGGCTTATCATTTATTATGAAATTCACTACGTATTCTGAAGTAACAGAATTAAAATCTTTCTATTACACAATCTCAGAATAAATCAATACTGTCATCGTGTTCTACCGTTACAAAATTACAGCCTTATATTTGGCCGCAACGCAGATTCCATAAGGAAATTTTGTCAGAACTAATGCCTGCCGCTTTTTCTTTAACTGCTTTTATCTTAGTGAAACTTACTCATCACTCAAAATTACACTATTTATAGAGCTGCGTAAGTTCGTGCATACTAACTACATACTTATTTGAAAACAATGCCATAAGGAAAACATTTCTGTCCGTCCAGCAATGCGAGTATAAGATTGCAAGATAAGCAAATGGCACAGAGAATGTTGTTGGGAGGCACAATTAGATGAAACTCTTGTTAGAGCAAAGTACGAATTCAGCAACCCAACCCTCGGCCTAATCCCCCAGGATCACATAATTTTCTTTTTCATGCCCTGCACTCTCTGCCTCCTAAACTTGTCAAGGCATAAAGACGTCTGCGCACCTGCAACGTTAGCTGAAAGTATTTTGTGAAAATTCTGATATGGTTTAATTCCTTCTTTAAGTTATGTATTTCCCCCTGTCAAATAATCCAAAAGAGCGAAATCGTCGAATCTAAAAGAGACCATTGTAACCACAACCTATTTCCGCAAAACTGGTTTTGAAATTCGTCTCAAAAGTAGATCAACCGGCTAAGAGCTAACTGGATTAAACTGTTCCCTTCTCGGAGCCCAGTGTTTTTCTCAACACTTTGTTATGTAGCAACCTTATTTTGTGCCATCAGATTAAAAGAGACCTAATTTCAAATTTACTAGCCCAGCCTCTCGCAAACTGCGTTCCTCGGAACCCCGGAGCTCCTTTGATGTGCCAGTATGGGCTCCAAAAGAACTTATCCTCGAGGAAAAACTCTATCTGCTCATTTTCACGAACATTCTGGTCACTTACTCAGAGGCAGCTGATTCCCCACTCAAATATGCGTGCTGTGCCAGCCAGAGAGGGACTTGTTGAGACGATACCAAACAGGGCGCCAGTACAACTACAGACGCACACATAATCTTGACCTTTCAGCTTGACAGTACACAGACAGTCCGTTTAACTATTATATGTGGATAATTTTTGGCATTAAAGTGCACTTTATTTGCCTTATTCAGGTATAATGTTTTCCAAATCCTTTTTAAGTTTCTTCTGGTAATTCAAACCAAAATTTATACTGTGGCCAGGTAAATTTGGGTCCACTGATCTATAATTTTGGGCTTGCAGTATCCTTATTAATTTTAATTTTCATGTAAGGTTCAACGGTTTAGCGTATAAAGCAAACATATGGGCTTATGGCATACAGCTCTTGGCTATTCACAGAAGAAGTCTCAAATAAGTTGCACCAAACTTCAGATGCTATTATGAGTCACGTTAAGTAAAAGGTAATATATATGCATAATTACGCTTAGCAACCGGTAAGCCATTACGAGCATTTAATGTATGTAACACAGCTAAAATCGAAAACATTAGAATACCTTTATTTTTTCACACTGTTCAAACAAAAAGAAAGTTACGTGTTAGCTAACACCATGAAAGACACATATCCATTAAGTCTTTGTCTATTGTACAGCATGTGCCCTTTAGCACCACAGAACAAAGGCAGTAATTAAGTCTTCCTCTACTGCACGTAAAACATCAAAAGAAAATTGCGTCAGATAATTCCACAAAAGAAAGACAGCAATTTAAATTCATGTTTACTGCCCGATTCGGACTACAGAAGCTCGAGTTTGACGATTTGGTCAACATAATCCAGAGGGACACAATTTATTCTTCACATATACTAGCCCGTTAAAGAAAACGTAAATGCATATGTCTTGTCGACAAGTAAAGTTACAGGCAGTGGCCAAGGTTCAGTTGCCGGTAGGAAAGCTGGAACGTTTATATTCACCCCTGTTATATCCACATCCTCTCTGGGGACCAGCAAGGACCATGGTTTTATCCTGAGTTAATTCCAGGAACGGAACGAAGCTATCACTCACCTTCGTACAATACAATGTTCGGGAATACTCCGACTTCTATTCCGAGACAATACATATGACTAACAGGGCGAGCTATGGCGTGATATTTACTTATTCATGTACGTAACTACAGTGTTCCCACTGCTGGAAGTTTGCCCACAGAAGCCACTGGCATGCAGGCGTCTCAGTGAATACTTCGATCTATAATCAACTAGTTGCGGCAAAGCGCCATGAAAGCATAAATGCCACATTACGAGCTGTCCTTCGACCTTCTCGACAGAATCGATTTAATCGTATTTGAGTTGTCACCTGTCACAGGAAAAAATGCAGGGTTTCATCTTGAGATATACTTCACAATTGTTGTAGGTATAGGAGATAATTACTCTCATCATAAACATGTTTCCCTACATTTTCTTAAGTTTCTACATCGGAAAAGTGGTTGAAACAAACGTGACGGATAGTGATACATATAATTTATATAACACAATTCCTGCTAAAAATTTCATGAAAGACTTTTTTTTCAGAAATGACTGAAAATTAAATTGGTATGACAAAATCTAATGACAAATTTAGTCTCGAGCCGCTGAGTTGTTTTGGAAACGACGCACGATGAAGAATAATCTGTTACAGTCCCTCAACTTTTGTTTCCTTCATGTCTAACTTTTGGGAAAAACTTACATAAAAGGGTATTCTTATATGGCACATTTTCCGCACTGTAAGCATTTCGGCCCCCTAACGGTACTTGTGTCTTTCACTTTCTCACAAAATAAATTTTCGAAAGTGAGATCGCTTTGTGTATTGGCTAGCTGCCCTGTTGCACACCTCAGGAATGATAAACGACGTTTGGCGGAAAAATACCGATGTACTCGACAGCAATATTTAGTAACCCCTGCCTGTTAATCGCTCTTCCCCACTGAACGCTGAACTTTACCCGGGGCTGTGACACATAGAAAGAACTTAATGTAGCGCGGTACTTTTGTTTTGCTACCACACACTGCAGCAACGCGGGTTATGCTGCAAATTAACGTATGAAGATTGTGTCAGAACCGTGAAATTTCTGACTTCCTGATGGTCGCATATAGCAGTAATTCGTTTATGAGCTTACGTCATAATTTAACACAGCATCTCCACGTGCACCCAATTTTCAACTAGGAAAGCGATAATTGATATCTCATACAGAATAAGTACTTCCAAATGAAGTGGTAAAACAGTGGCGACTCGTCTCACATTACAAGTACCCGATTTGAATCCATGTTGGAAAAAGCGAACTTTGATTATTAAATTGTACTTCCGTAGTCACTCCATGTGAATCATCAGATAGAAAGCCTATTTAAAATAGCAACAGATCGCTTTCTTCCAAGGCCTGTCCCCTTCGTCTTATCCATCCTTATCAGCACACATCACCCGGCGTTGCGTACATTCAGTAAGAGATGGAAAGTTAAAGTGTTGGAGGTCAGGCCAATATTCCTACCCAATACATTGGTACACTTCGTAGGACGCCAGATTCCACGACACGCGACACTTATTCGCCCCACTCTCAGCTCGGAGGACTTCCGCTTTTCCGCGTCCTCTTATGCACGACAAGCGTCGCTACGCTGCTTATTTGAAGGCGGTCAATAAGCACTGGAAAAGAAGATACAATTTAGAACCTTGCTCTTGAAAGTCCAACAAACTTGTGGGGTTGAATATAGGTCAAGCGAGACTGTGACGTCACAAAATCGAAAGTATGATCATAGCAGTTATTGTAGCTGCAGCTTCTACGTTTTGTCATTGCTACCAGGCGTACAGCGCCACGACATAATCATGTGTCCTACACGCTGAGTGAGTATGAAATTGTAAGGAGCGCAATTCGAAAAGAGCACTGTGCGAAATGTAAATGTACTGACCGGTAGTCCCTCGAATTCTTGTTGCGAAATGTCATAGACAGTTTCTTGAAGACGACAAAATTAACTGGGTAAGGAATTATTGCAACAAAAATTCGTTATAGACAGATATGTGTTACAAGGATGCTTCATTTGCAACAATTCGCTGTGTAAATAACACAACGGAATGCATCAGTAGAATAGGGCCACTTGGGTCAGTCCAACATGGCCGCCAGCCGCAACGCTGATGTCACGAAGAAATAGAGGTTAATAACCTCTAGGAAACGGAGGTCAGGGGAGGGGGAGGCGGAGGACGGGAAACGCTAATTTTAAATTTATTTCTTCGTGACATCAGCGTTGCGGCTGGCGGCCATATTGGACTGACCCAAGTGGCCCAATTCTACTTGCATCCAGCAAAAGGAAGAAAGTAATGTGGGACAATAAACGCTGCTATCGGATGGGAAATAAAAGACTGGTTCTCGTTTTCCATTTCCGTATCTGGCAACTTCGCTTCCTCAGCCTGCAGCTGCTGTGACCATGGCTACGCGTTCTTGTGTCCCTCACAATGGCACTATTAAACAGTAAGAGCTAAGAAGAATATTAATCGCCAGACATAAGATCATTATTAGTTTAATGCGATATTTTATGGCTTTGTAACAATTTTTTTAAATAAGAAGTCGCAATACTGTGCAGAGAGAATAGAAAGGGTTTGTGCGAAGCATTATCTTGCGTTGCAGTGAAGCGGAAATTTGACGAGCTAATTAAAAAGCTAAGAACAGTTGCAATATTTCTGAGGAAATTATTTCAGACATGCCATTATAATATTTCTAAAAATAAAATTCTCCTCAAAGGCGTAGCCAAGTTAGACCCTTTCTGCAGTACAAACGACATAAATCACCCAGCGTCTGATTTTTCGGCCTTCTCTTTGCCCTTCTGCTAACGGTTCCCAAAAAATAATCAATCATGAGAATGTAAAGCTACTTTTGTTTGTGCGAGACCTGAGGATCTTATAGAGCTATTTGTGAAGATTGAAGCCTCTTTACATGTTACAAAATGCTTCGGCCTGTGACTTGTTATCGACTTTTCTGAGGGATGCAGCGTGTCCATCTTCAGTGCCAAGCAACGAAAGGAGAGTAGTAAGGTCCTGGAAAACTTAAATTTTCAGGTACTCTCTACTTTCAATTCTGTATGAAAACGAATGTACACCAAATAAAACAGATCTTACAAGAAACAGGAGCTTAATGAACAATTTCGCCTTAGAGTAAGAAGGATATATAAAATTAATCGCTGTACGCATATATATATATATATATATACGTATACATATATATATGTGTGTGTTTATATATTTTATATATACTATAATACTTAAAGCAATTCGCCAAAAGCACAGGAGATGAAAGTTATACAGCAATGAAAATAATAGTTTGCAACAATTCCAGATGGAAAGCTGCCAACCAATCAAAAGAATGAAGGGTAAGAAGAAGATACATTGTAGAGTCGACCGAAATAACGAAGTGTTCAGGCGGGTGTACAATTTGTAAGTTTAAAAAACAGCTCAGTAAAACCAAACTCTATCGTTAACATTACTAACATGACGACTAAGTATTTGGGTGGTGGGAAAAATTGGAACGCCATTCCGCCCGCTATTCAAACTTATGGGAATTAATAAAACTTCCACAAAAACGTAAAGCTGAAGACAGCGGTGTTGCATGTTGCATGTTGCATGCTGCATGTTGCATGTTGCATGTTGCATGTTGCATGCTGCATTATTGACTGGTACAATCCGCTACACAGTCGGTTGGTAAGCACTGATTACTGTCCATTGATAAGTCACGAATATTCAAACTTAACGAGACTGTACTGGTGTACACCACTGTTGCGTGACACAAACATGTACTGTGTAATTATCACACGGGTCAGCCTCTATTTTGCTTACCTCATTGGCCTTAATGCTCATACATTACAAACATAAACCTACTTTAAAAAGGCTAATAGCGCCCTAATCACAGCAAGTTGCAGAGTGATAACAACACTGTGGTTACAATAGTGTGAATCTGTAAACTACTGACCTGCTATATAATGAAACAATTACTGCGTCGAAAAATGTCGGTAGTACACCAAGCCTTACAAGACATGAGAAGAACCATAATATGTGTTTTGTGCTTCATAGAAACCTGGCTTTGTATTGGGGCACTAAGGACCAGAACCAAATCTCTATCGATCAAATTTTGCTCTACGCAATTATCTCCAAGGTTTTGACCAAATTTGGCAAGTATTATCACACGAGAACACTCGGAAGAAGACACGACTTTCCATATATGCCTAAGTACATACGGCCTCAATTTAAGCACATCTTTCAAGAACACTTCCATACAATGCAGCTCAAAATGATTGCAGTGGAATTTCTTACACAAGACTTAATACTAAATTTTCGTCACTCGATATCACTGAATTGGGTAATTTTTAACAAGAAAAAAATAATATGACGGTCTTAAGAAACACTCTGGTTCTTAATGACAGCTGGTCAGTGATCGGTCACGTCAAATGAGAGCTGGTCAATGATCAGTCACGTCAAATGACAGCTGGTCAATGATCAGTCACGTCAAATGACTGCTGGTCAATTATCAGTCACGTCAAATGACACCTGGTCAATGATCAGCGACGTCAAATGAACTGCAAAAGGACTAATAATTTCGACAACACTTATTTGTGCTATAATTATTAATGATGTATGTGAAGTGTAATTGTACGGACCCGCAGACTTTCGATTTCAAGCTTCTAGTGTCATTAGAAGTAAGCAGAACAGCGTGTTCACAGTTAACATCGTTGAAATCCTGATCTTTCGGGTGTCTGAATCCGTTACGTGAAAACAAGAATTGCTCACTTCTTAACCCCTAGGCCGATTCATTGCCTTGAGACGGAATCAGAAATTGGCACTGCACCGATCCTGCATCTGTAAGGTCCTGAGAACCCAGTCACAATTCTATGTTGATGAAATCTAACAAGATGCAACAGTATGCAGATAGTTATTTACTGCTAAATCACTCTACATGTTATGGGTGTCCATCGCAACCATCATCAGGAGTACATAGAACTGTAATTGCAGCCTCTGGTACGGATTATACTATCTGGGAAACAAGCTTCTTCCATCGTCAAATTTGGAAGAAGCTTGCTTCCCAGATAGTATGATCCGTACCAGAGGTTGCAATTACAGTTTTATGTACTCCTGATGATGCTTGCGATGTACACCCATAACATGTAGAGTGATTTAGCAGTAAATAAATATCTGCATACTGTTGCATCTTGTTAGATTTCATCAACATAGAATTACGATGAACGAAACCACGAATGTAAAAAAAAAAGTTTAAATTGTAACGGGGTTCGAACTTTTTATTCTGATTGCTTTGAAATATACTGGTCCTTACTTTAATTTAATATGTTCACGCCTTCTTTATAGACAGAATAAGAAGTGAACTCCTGTGCGGTAGGTCATGTCCGCCAGTAGTATGTCATATTACAGCAACTCCCAAAGATATTTCAATTAAGATATATTCAGCGCTTGATTTGTAGGAGATTTCTAGAGGTAATCCATTCAATGAACACCGCTGATGCGAGCTCACAGACGTACAAACACATTCGTTCGAAGCTATTTAATTTTGCTTTAATTACAAATCCTGCTGACTCTCGAAGTCAATAGAATGGTATGATATTATGATTAAATTCAGTTCACACTTTCATTCGGCCACTGATTTTTGCTCGGAAAGACAGGAACGCCCTGTATTTCACATCTGATTTACGCGGTTATTAGGCGAGTTCGCAAAATTGCGAAAAGTGACTATTAGTTTCGTCATTCTGTCCGTTTGCCTGCCCATCTATCCGACCCTCCGCATGGAACAACACGATTCCCACTGGACGGATCTGCATTAAACTTGATGCGTATTTTTTAAAAATCTGTCGATAAATTTCAAGTTTCATTAAAATATGACAAGAATAACGGTACTGTACGTGAGGACCAATATGCATTTCTGATCATATCTCGCTCAGTTCTGCTTAGAATGAGAAATGTTTAGATAAAAGTTGTAGATAAAATCGAAACACATTTTATGTTCAATAAAATTTTATTCGATAATCGTGCCGTTTATGAGACAACGTGGAAAAATATTGTAGATTTGGGCAGGCCACAGACGTCAATATGGAGCATGCGAATTGCATGATGGATACTTAAGGCTACAAACACACATCCAGGATGTGTACCACTTACTGCTTTTCCACTACAACAATGGTTGCCCGAAGGCGCCCCAATATTACGTAAATACATATATTGCCTGTCTTATTTTTACTGTCAGACCCCTTTTCGAGAATGCCGGCAGTGAATTTAACAACATACAGTTTGTTATTAATACTATTAGGTAAATTTTACATTCATTGTTCCGTGCATCATTGTAATTGTTTAAAAAATAACCAACACGATGTCACTTGTGGACTATCCTTTATTTTCATGGGTAGTCGTCATTCATTCTCTACATGTTTCGA
>Ga0123352_10001976_pt1 | contig 28071 bp, 18 predicted proteins | sample TergutLab28metaG_FD_89700 | JGI IMG/M metagenome (GOLD analysis project Ga0123352, IMG submission 89700) | Labiotermes labralis P1 segment gut microbial communities from Petit-Saut dam, French Guiana - Lab288 P1 | ecosystem: Host-associated > Arthropoda: Insects > Digestive system > Gut ... | reverse complement strand
TATTTTGGAGCTCCATCACAGTATTACCTCCAAACTAGCAATTCTTGGATTGTGGCACTACTGCATTCAGTAAGTGAAGTAATGCCTGTCCCGATCCAAAAATTGTTTTTAAAAACTTCTAGCTTCGTCCGATCTAACGGCATGGGTGATCACTAGCTCCTGATCAGCATGGAACCATTGTTGACGGAGCGACAGTAAATTCCAGACAGTTTCTACCCAGAGCACACGTTAATATTGCATGCCAAATCACCTCATCCAATCAGCCGGACTGTACGCAATGGAGACAAGGCGCAAAGTGAATTCCATGTTCATATATCACTGCAGCGTTTCTCTAACCTCTGTGCATGTGTATACGTGTTTGCTCCCAGAATGACTGACAGCAGCCAGAATATACATATTTCAACCCGAGGACCGCTGGGGCTTTGTAGATTGTCTTGGCGGTCGGCAAACTGCCGCAGGATCATTCCGATTCTCGTAACCACCGACATCACACAGCTACCTTGCACAGGTTCGTGACGAACGCATACAGGAACTCGTGTACTCCAAGCACGGACTGCGTTGGCTCCACGTATGCTGACATGTTCGGACACACTCCATACGTGGTTTGAGATGTAACTTTTATTGCCAGGAGAGCATGGTAAACGTCCCAGCACTATACATACCCAAACACGGCACTCCAGATAACACGTTCGACGAAATACGCACCGTTATCTTTAACCGCTGATGTGTGTTTTATCAGTGGCGTCAAAGGACATGAGAATTCAAGGCAACATAGAGGCATGCACCATATCACACAATGCCAAGGACTTCAGTGACTAATACTGCAGGGATTACAAGTATCTCCACTACGGCCGGTCGACAGCTCCTCTCTTTCTTACGTAACAATGCTGTCAAATGAAAACAGGGAACGGGATGACAGGAAAAGTTCCTGTTTCATTGTATTGTCCTAGGCAAGACACAGCATACCGCCTCCAACCTTCATTTATTACCTTTATTGCCCAGTCCGCCTCAATGGTTACTTAATGGCTGCCGATCAGTAATCACTGTTACGTAGGATATCAGTGGTAATAGAACGATACAATCCTGAGCTGGAATTGTAGTCATTCTGCTCCAAGTCATTTGTACAGTTACGGATATGTATTCAAGGTGGCAGTGATTGCCGAAAATATGCCATGAAGCTGTCAAGAGACACCTGTGCTTCGGTGGAAATCGGGGCGTCGATCTTCTAAGATTAGTAACTATCCCTTAGGCAGTAATACCGCTTATTCTGGCAATCTGTCTCTATTCGGTGAAACGGTGATTTCACAGTGATCAAGAGAAGGGTTACCTGCAACAATCACATCTAGACGAGAACTGACGAGCTGTAAACCAACGGTGTGGTCGTCACAGAAAGCACTGGGGGCTCAACGGAGTAGTTTGGGCAACATGCGCTGTGTTAGCTTTGCGGTACTTGCGGTGGAGACTGTGCGAACAAAATTCTTCCGGAATGCAACGCTGTGTAGTTTCGCGGCCGGGACCAACCGCCCACCTACTACGCTACACGCACGCATACCCAAAAGATATCAGATTTCAGGAAACTACTGAAATTTGTCTGGTAGAAGGTATGGACTGGGCTAAAGGAACTCAAGGGTCAACGGTAGGCTTTTGTCAACAGGGCGATGAACCTCCAGCTTCCATTCGACATACGAAATTTCAGTCGCTAAACGACTGAAATTTCGTATGTCGAATGGAACTGGCTTCTCAAGGACAAAGCTGCATGGACTCATTAAACATACGTATTTTGCTGCATGTCGGAATTAGCTTTACCAAAATTAAATAAACTGCTGTTAATCTGTACCACTTTAACAGGACCATACAGACTGTCGCAGACTGCGTCCACGCCAAGTTATGTTCGCATAATCAGAACACCACAGCGATTTGCAGTGTACTGTACCTCAACACAGCGTCCAAAAACAGTAAACAAGATTAGAGGACAAGCAACAATAGCTTGTCCTCTCCCACGCAACACGCTACAAAGCCTTGTCAAGTGGCATACTAACGTAACACGTCTGTTACAAGCCTTTCTTTCACTCTCAATCCGCTCAATATTGACAGATGGTTACTGTCAGTGGGCGGGCGCAGTGCAGATAACACACCAGCTCTATTTCAACAGATAAAACCTCTAATGAGACCACTTCAAAATCTAATATGGTTCACTTATTCTCACCTGCGTCAGTGCTAGCTGAAATTATACACTTAAGCACACTTCTTAGTACAAAGGTGTCCAACAGGAAAGTGGGGAACAAGATGGGCTTCCAGATTACATGTCAACAACCGGTAGAACTACTCTCGCAGTACGCATTGTATTACACAATCACTACAAATAATCTTCACTCTTCACAACCTATTCTAAGCACAGTTACGTACAACAGTAACCTGTGGAGCATAAAGGTGAAATCTCAAAACTCTACTCCCTTAGTTGCGTTTCACTGTGAACCGCAACGTTAATATACACATTAGAATCGTAACCACGTTCATTCCGAATTTTGAATATCCGCATGTCAACCGTTTCACAAACACCTCAGATGAGGAATGAAGCTTTGGGGTGGGGGGGAGGGCAGGCAGTCTCCTTAATACCCTCCTCCCAAAATAAAAGTACTGCAGTCATACTATACAACCTCCGGGCCCACACTGTCCGCTCACGGCAATGTATCTTCCTAGTCAATGACTTGCGGAAGGACCGTTACGATGAACCGTGGTCCGTTCCCCATACTGAAACGTTTGCCGCATACTGTGCAAATAGCTCTTCACTGGCCTTCCTTAGTCATGCTGGAAAAAAAAGCCAAACATCTGATTTACTGTGTCTACTATACCAATTCCGAATACGCCTAAAGTTTATATTTTATTCTAAGCTACCGAAACTATCAGGATTACCGATAAAATGCTGTTTGTGAGCTTAAATGGCAAAATACGAGCGGTCTTATGTATAACTGAAATCAGAGCTGTGGGCCAACCAAATAATTAGCCACAGTTAAGGGCGGAAACATGCGCCCAGCCCAGGTCGACGTACTGCGATCCACTTAGACACTTCTGCGAACGAAAAGAAAAGCTGGGCATGTGAAACGAAGCCTTAAACTATAACTGGGACTGTGCTTGCCGCTGGCTGAGGGCCCTGATGTGGTCACACTAGGGGCTCGTGATAAAAGGGAAGGGCAGCGCTCCGCCCGGCTTTGGAGGCGACCCTTCAGCCCCACTATCGAGGTACGCCTCTGGGTAGATGACAGGGAGTATGAAAGCCGTGTCATCCACTGGGTGGCAGGGAAGTGTCTTTCACGTTAGGCTAAAAAAGACGGGTGACACAAGTCCAACCTCAGCCACTCCAGCCCGCCTTCTTCGGGCACACGGATGCGGCTGAGCGGAAGGACGTCTGAAACACCCATACATGCGGTACTTCGAGATGGCTTTCACCAGGTATGTCGGGAAGTTTGGGATGGTTAGCTTGTACGAGACCCCTATCCATACGGCATCGAAGGCCTTAGTCTGCTAAACCTTTCCACAAGAGAGCCAGCTGCACAGCCATGACGCGTCCGGGTCGGAATCAGAACTGTTCATCACGCAAATAGTCCGCGCTCGCTCACCTCGGTTTCGATCCTAGTGAGAAGGACCTTCTCAGACAGCTTGCCAGTCGTGCGAAGCAGACTTTTGGGTCAACAGAACAACGGCAGCGTGGATTCCTTGCCTGGTGTCAGTATGGACATCACGCGAGACTGTGGGTCATGCCGTCCATTACCTAAATACTATTCCTCCTCCTGTACGCCTCCTAGCCACTGAATGATAATCGGCCGGTGGGCAAGTCAAAGGCTGGGTAGTTCATAGGAGTGTCTGCGAGGCCAAATTATTCAATTAAGATCATACTATAGTGATGATCTCATAAAGGGCTTGTTTTGACACCCACCTAGCTGAAATAACGCGGATTATGCACGATTCAACTCCCTGTATTCGTACCGAAAAACCTTACCACGTTACACAAATTATACAGCCATCTGAGCAGCCTGCACAAATGGAGACAGCGTCAAAGCATGTGGCCTTACATCATTCTGCATTCAAAAGCGTTCTTGTGGAATGACTGGAACAAACGTGACGTAAATGTACAAATTGTTGGGCGGAGTTAAAATCCTACAGGCTGGTCGTATTATTCGTCAGAAGCCTACATAAACATCTGCCAAAGGCCGTGCCATAAATTCAAGCCGTTATACGCCAGCTTCATACGAAAAGTGTCAGGTTCGATCCCACGACAGTCCATGCGGAATTTGAGTTGGCAAAATGGCACAAACACTCCCCATACATTATCACCCCAGTGAAGGACTACGGACCCCGCCGTGTCATTAGACATAATCTCACAATATCCTAACAAGAATTGTATAAGTAATACACGCAAGTGCAACAACCATCTAAAAAGGAATACCCTCCACGAGCAAAACTTCAAGCATGGCTTCCAGGTTACGTTATCAACAGCGTATATTACTAACAGTAATCTTGTCGCAACTTTTTCAAACAAGATACAAGTGATTAACACATAACCACTCTGAAACTGTGTTCTGCTTATCAAGTAAAGCGACACCAACACAGCAGGCCGTAACTGCTCGCGCCGGCGACACGACAAACATTCTGACTCAAACGGGAGCAATATGACGTATGGTAAGAAACCAATTCTTTATCCACGTAAGGAAAACACACTTCACTTCCCATCTTAAAAAAAGGGAGACAGCCTATTTCTCTATCGTTGCATTCTCCTGTACGGAGTGATTCCGCAGCTTCAAAATTATCCTTAGAATAGCAGCACTCAAAGAAGTGCAATGTTCACGTTACGTGACCAAGTAAAAAAAAGAAGCTGCTGGTGTATCAATAACGCATTACAGGTCCACCAGAACTCCATTTATCGTACATAACTAGCCAATAAGCTGTCAGGCGCATTTCAGTATTCTGATGCAGCAGGCAAGAGTCCACACATTTTCCAAGAACCTAGGAGCCAGCTCATAAAACAGTAGTCGCCTGAAGGGTTACATGAAGCAAGTTCCATACTGAGGACCCAAAAACATTAGTTACCACCGTGCAGAATTTAGTCGCCCTGATATCCGGGATTTGTGAACCCCTGGAAGTAGGTACCCTAATTTCGAAAGTTACTATCTGTAAATACTATAATTTCGAGTGCCGTGTTCTGAACCTTCATTTGCTGGAACCAATCTTCTGTTTCGTGATTATTAAAGAATTAAGAGGTCATGGGTTATACCGATCAAATATACTTACAAGGGAATGAAAATCAAATACCGAATAAACAGATTCGGCACGAGATAGAGAACGACGTGACTGTGAAAGGGAAATTGTGGCCATAAGTAATCACAGTCACGACGCAAATACTCGGATATACAAAAGCCTGGCTACGGAAAGTTTGACAAGTCCTCGCCTTACTACACTTGTGCAATATTTGAACAAACAATGGTCTGACTCCTGCAGTGCGTCTCGAGTGGTTTGTGTGCCGGCTGGCCTCAGCAACGCGCTCGCCTTTCCATCCTTCCATGAGGCTGACTCGAATGACTGTGTACACTCAAACCAGCAATCTACTGGAGGCTTTTGCAAACTCCTGAAGTTCTCAGAAGCAACTAATATGATGCCTAAGCATTAAAATCTGTGCCAAGGGTGAAAAGTCCGTTATGGATTGTATACAATCGTGTCTGGGCTCGATTCTCATACACAACACCTTGAATATGCATTTCCACTGGCAGGAAACGAGTTTTCTTTCACATTAAGGAGTTTTCAAATTACACATGCATGCATCTGCATGTATACTAACGAATGAACTTCATGGAACAGAATTCTTTTCGAAACGCTCATGTCCCCTCAGTCAAGTCCCCCCCCCAAATGGAATTTGAAAGCGCATTACAGCACTACTTACTTACTCCATGGAGCGAAATCCTTCTTGAGAAGCTAATCGGTTCTCAACTAGTCAAGAAATTCCCCGCATTTTATGGAAACTGGAGGTTCATTACCGCATTCACAAGTGCCCGCTACATGTCCCTGTCCTGAGACAGATCAATCCAGTCCATGCCCCCCCCCCCTTCCCACCTCACGAAGACCACTCTTAATATTATCCTTCGATCTACGCCTGGGTCTTCCAAGTGGTCTCTTTCCCTCAGGTTTCCCCACCAAAACCCTGTATACAACTCTCCTCTCCCCCATACGTGCAACATGCTCCGTCCATCTTATTATCCTCGATTTGATTACCCGAGTATTTGGTTGGGAGTACAGATCATTAAGCTCCTCGTTATGTAGTTTTCCACACTCCCTGTTACCACATCCCTCTTAGGCACAAATATTTTCCTCAGTACCATATTTTCAAATAACCTCAGTCTAGGTTCCTCCTCCAATGTCTGCGCCGACGTTTCAAACCCACACAATACAAGACAAAACAAAAAACAAAACCGCACTACGCTTTTCAGTAATATTCTTTACAGAACAATGAAAATACTGAAAGCTGTCTTCGGCAGGCATCGCGTTTAGAGAGAAGACTGCGCGGCAGGAACTGCGACGAAGGCGTTGGCGGTCATTTTCATGATGCCCTTTGGTATAAAGCACAGGGCTGCTAGCCTGACATGCGCCCGGTTCAGGCACCTCTTGACCACAACCATGGGACCGTTGCCCCCACAAGTCGCAAGGTGGCATGAATATGCATGACAATATTCGCTCACACAAAGGCTGTCCCTTCCTGATTTAGATACCACGCCACACAGACGTATGCTGGTTGAGGCGCTCTTAACCTCGAACTAGATATTGGTCACTATTCGACTTCACTACCTACTTGCGCCTTTCATTCCAAGCGTTGCTCGGAACACGGTGACTAAACAAATGGTCTGCGAATCCAACCCCGGTCCTCCAGTCCGCTGCCTGACACAGAGTTATAAAGACTCCTTATTCATACGTAGGTTACTACAAACCATTATGCAATTCAGGTTTTAAGTATGGACCTTTCACCTAAAATGTATCGTTAACTACCACGAGCATCTAGCCCAGTTACACGCCCAGATCAGTGTTCAGGAACCTCAGGACCTCGTGCGAGCGCAAATTCAAGTGATAACAACGAATTTCGTGTTTCTCACCATTTTTCACTACGTGCTAGGCGACAAAATTTTGCTCTTATTAATGCACTAGAGAATATTCGCACTTAACATAAATCTTTAATTCCTAGCATTATTATATGTCTCAGTCATAAACAAGAACGTATTTTGTGGAAATTGTCGTGTTTCGGCATTAAATATGCCATCTTCAAGCGAACTTTTTTTTTACAAACGAATGTGGGCACAACGCAGTATGTTATTAAAAGTGACGATTAAAATACTAAGACATAAGCAGGTAAAACAAACTCTAGAACATAATCGCATATAGCTTCCTAAGTGAGTTATACTGCTATGAGGCATCAATGGAATTGGAATTTACGTCGTCCCAGCTATCACGTCCGATACGAAAACCTATTTATTTTTTGTCCAAGCGACCTCAACTATTACACTGGTCAACAAAATTCGACTTTTTTTTTTAGTTCCACGAACTTCAATAGGTGAACTTAGCGGTATTTATGCTGAATTCAGATATGCGTACTGAATTTTTCTATCAGGCAGCGTTTCAACGATACAGAGGAATTTAAATGTTCAAAATAGTACTTTAGGTGCTCATGAAACAGGCAGAAACTTTCCTCTATAATGTAGAGGCGTATGACTTTCCCCGGTATTTGGCCTCAGGTACATCCCTTTTCAGTGTCCAGCAATAGTATGCCAACATACTTAACGTCCAGTTGCCTTGGTACCGCTTTTCCATAGCCATAATGTCTTGGTGAAATATTTAACCGTGTTCGTCAATGACTTCGCCGAGATTTTCTGGGAAAAAAATGCAAGTTTGACTCCAGACAGTGGATTTCCAGTCTCATATTGCATCCCATAGCTTTTTATGAAGTCAACAAGATCGCAGATTTGTGATTTCCTAAGAAGTCCTTGCAAATCCTCTTAAATGACAACCATGCATTTCATTCAGTCTCATTCGGGTCTTCATCGAACTGTATGTCTTGCATCAGTTCCCTGATCTGGGGTCCTATAAATACATCCTCCTTGATTTTTGCGTCATTCACATTTGGGAACTTATTCCTCACATATTCGAATCCACGACCGGTTTTATCCATACCTTTCACAAAGTTGTTCACGAGGCCCAGCTTTATGTGCAAAGGGGGCAGATAAATTTTCTCCGGAAGAGGAGGACTGAACGACATTTTTCTCCTCTGGCGTCAGTGATGTTCGTTTAGGCCACAGTTTATTTGCATAGTGATTCTTCTTGTTCCGGGTGTCCCATTCGCACAGGAAACAACAGTATTTTGTGTACCCGAGTTACAATCCGAGAGACAGTGGCACAACCTTGAGATCACCTCATTACTTCCACTTAAATTCGTCATACTGAATCTTTCCCAACAGCAGCTCCGTGCTTTCACAAATTTCCTTCATGTTGGCTGCATGAGCCAAAGGAACAGAGGGGAATCTATTTCCGTTGTGGAGAAGAACCAGCTTCAAGCTCACTTTTGACGAATCAATGAACAAGCACCACTGGATCTGGGTTACATTCATGGCCAAGAACTTCCATAACGGAAAAAACACCACTGCAAACCACGACACCATCTTCCTGGGAGAAGAAATCCTTGAATTCTTCTTGGTGCCCACGGTAAAAACACGCCTTAGTGTCCTGGCACAGAAGACTCCAGCCCTTTAACCTGGAGCGAAAGGTGGACCAGCCCTTTAACCTGGAGCGAAGAGTGGAAATTCTGGAAACTTATTTGAATTCATCGTCCAAAAATACATCAGAAACAGACATTTTTCCTCGTGGGACAAAATCTTTGTTGACCAGTGTTATCAACCACTTGCTGACGGTTCGTTTACTTCATCCTTTCTTAACCGATCCTGCAAGCCACTCACCTGTGATACATGCTTTCCTCTGCATTCTTTCTCACATTTCTGATGTGCTCTTTTAAAACATTTCACATTCAAACAGACGATCTTCATTAGCTCTTCTTCTTTATGCAACTATGATTTAAAACTCAACGAATGACGCTAAAGCAGTCGGACTTTGGTGGTGGTGGTTGGGGGTGGAGGGGGGAGGCATTGGAGACAGGAAACATGTGGCCGGAAAACTCGACTTCATATCGAGATTGGCGTCGATACAGAGGCTAGGGACGTATTCAACCTGTTAAGACACGACTTCTGCGATCAGTGCTTTATTCACACTTTTCGTTTCATGTTCACAGATGTTTGTTGGTTGACATTTTGTGTGGAAGTGTTAAAAGTATATCTTTCAATTGATTCACAGGGGCTATTTGAAGTGGCGGCAAGTGACTGCATTGCAGGCACTGCAATGATACGCCACGTTCTGGCGCTCGTCCAGTTTCATAAGCTGCTAGAATTCTACCTGCAGTAACAGTTCCACTTGTTTCCAACGATATCTCATACACGAGACTCTCGAGGTGACCCCAAAGCAGTATCAACGCCGATTTCGGTATGAAGCAGACCTTTCTGATCACACGTTCCTTATCTCAAATTGCCAAACTGAACCCCTACCCACCGAAATTTCCGAATGTTTGTAAAACCCATTTCGTCACGGCCCGTATATGACAGTAGTTTTTGGTCTTCAAATCAAACCTTTTGTTATTTCAATCGGACGTACACATTTCCTTCCAAATATCTGTAAATATTATTTATAATTTAATATCTGTTGTGTTCGATAAAATAAGGCACTCGTGGGCCGGAGCGTTGAGTCCGGCGGGTCGAGGGTTCCGATCATACAAGTTAGTGCCTCAGTAGGAAATTAATACCATGTATTTGTCATTTCACGCTCTTGGTAAGACAAACATGTGAAATTTTTCAAAGAGCGCCCCCACAACACTGCTATACAAGCAAAGCTATTTTCAAATAGAGTCTCGACTTTTCACGACGCCGTTAACACCTTTCAACACAACCAAACGTACTTTGTGTTCCACATCGTTTTCACTCACTACACTCTCTCAGCATTAACGCTTGTAGCTTTTATGTTTCTGAACGTAATGGCTATTACATGTAACTTACACAACTGTTTTCATTTCGAAACTGTACAAGAATGAGTTCTAATACTGTACGTGTACGTACGTATACTATGAAAAGGAATACAATGTGTACGTAAACACAAGAACTTGTACAGAGAAGGATGACTTTCAAAACATCATCAGCCAAAAACTGACGGATTCCGGGGCGAAAAACACCTCGCGAAGCAACACGAAGAAATTACATGGGCTGAGTCACTCCAAAATAAGATCAAAGGTAACGCAGTTTGCGAGCAATGACCCTAACTTAGCGTGCGCGGTTCCGCTTTTCACTGCGAAAATTCAACATAACGTCTACGCCAGTGACAACAAGGTCACCATTCCTGGTAAATGGGCTTCTGATAAGATACACGCACCTAAGTGACGCACATGCAACATGCTACTTGATCTTAGCCACTGGCGTGTTCGGTTTTTATCATTTCGTTCTGTCTGCAGACGATAATGAGTTCCGGGCACAATTCACTAGCCTGCTCCTGAATTGGCTTATGTTACGCCAGTGTGGCGAAATACGCAGAAGGAAAATATTATTACCGTTGTGATTAGAACCCGAATGTCAATGTGCAGTACGAAAACATTAAACGTAGAAGTTAATTAAATCCTATTTTCCATCCCGTATGTTCACCTGTTCCCCCACACACATTTAATAATAACAATATTTATTAACTGCAATTCGGTTGTCACCCGGTGGCAGTGGTTATTTTACATGTATACAAAATATGAAATTGGTTACTAATAAATTTAAGTCGGGAGGGCAACATGAGAAGCATGTAGTGGCAACTTGAAATCTTGGGAACCATCTCAGCATTTGCTTATAGACACAGGGAAACCAAGGAAAACCTGTGTCGAGGTGGCCGGTCGCAGGACCTTCCGAATACTGACTTCTAGCCAGCAGTCCGGCATCTCTGCTTCCTCTTCCCTACGATCCTTAACACGTTTCAGTTCTAGCAATTCTGACCCAGGCGTTAATTACCGCATACTCGATGTGTATGGATAATGTAACAAGAAGCTGGCTGAAGACTAACTCTGGGCACTGACTCGAAATTAGACGAAAGTGCGGGTCTACACATCAACTCACACCGTACCTCCACTGCTTGCTACATAAGAGAAAGCACAACACACTGCCGTCACACATTCATGTGACGATTTACGTAAAATGTCTCAGATGACAGCCCTTACGTAAGGTACTGGACTTCTTACAACTGGCAAAAGGTGGTGGTACATAACCCGTCATGATAAATATCTTGCCAACGACGGACGACTTCCAACTGCAGGTTACACACGTAATGTGTTCTGAAAGGCAGGTCTGGATCTGCTGGCTGTTTCAAACACTTCACTACGCACGTGCTGTAAGGCGTTCAATCGCGCCCAACCCATCTTACATAGACAAACTGCCTCCTAGCCCAGACAACACAAATTGGCTTACTCAATGTGTTCCCCACTACCACATCGCAACACCGGTCGGCAAACATACATGATGCAACAGTTGCTTAGTTCGCTGCCATTTCTTCTTACGAAAATAACTGGCCTGTGAATCGTGCAAACTGCACAACTGTGGGACATTCAATTTAACCTGCTCTTAAAAAAAAAAAAATTAGGATACGGTGAATTACTGCTGAAGTTCTGTTCCCATCCTCTATCTACAACTCGGAACAAACACACATATACAAAGGTACGGTACAATAATCATGTCTATTTTACATACGCATGAAATACTGGCCAGTCATCTCAGAAAAGCACATGGTGCATATGTTTTTGAACACAGAACTGAAAAATGGCCCATTAACGTTTTAAGGATCAGGCCGGAGGAGGAAACTGCAGGAGTTTCACGACGCGTATTCTTCGTCAGTTATTATCACGGCGCTATCATTACCGGCGAACCTTTCACGCATGGGAGATATGAACAAAGCAGAGGAAGTTACAGTCGAATAACCACATAGGAAACCGTGGTGCAGACGGAGTATAAATAAATAATGAAATGGGATGTGATCTAGGTGAGGATATCGCACAGTGGCGGGTTCATGTTAACAAAACCTTCTGCTTCTATGCAAGGTTGGCAATTTCTCGAGCAGCACAGCCACTGAACGACACCAACCCTGTGATACGTTGCACATACCTTGCTTTCCCATTGTAGGACGTCCTAAACGACCAAACCAACGAAGAAATCGCCTAGCCGTGGTGACATCGGGACGACAACCCGGCGCATCGCAAGGCGTAACAGAACGCTGGTGCTCCTGTAGCAGCAGCACAGTTCGACTGCTGGGATCGTGCTCGCAGCTACACGGAGACATCGGGCATTTGTTCGTGTTTCAGTCCAACGCCGGCTACAACCTTTTCCACATCTGTACGTTCACTACCGTCAATAGCACCGCCGGATCGAATATAAACCCATTATCATGGAACAAAATGGCAGCATTACCTTCAGCACTCGAACACCTGACGCACACTGCTGATTAACACACCGCGACAGTAGAGCATAACCACAAGTGATGATACGACAAAAAGTGCGGTATCTACTTAATACGTCGAACCGACTAATGGGCACTGCTGCACTGCGAACCAATAGCAGCAGAGCGCCACACGTGCTACTACGGAGCTACACTGCTAATGACACCACACAGTGTTGACCGCCTGACACTACACGAGCGTCTTATTGGCTTCCGATGCAAAATCTTGTTACAGAACGATGTTATCATCCACATCCACTGGTTCAATGTTCCTACGTCAGGTATTCGTGATGTGCGTATTCCTGAAAACCATTTCACATTGCACTCTATTGTTTCGAAACGACTAAGATTTCTTTTCAAATTAGGCTTGCATGATATTGTGTGCTTGTCAGTGAAGTTTAATGAACTCAGTACGTCAGTAAGTTTCTTTAGAATAAACAGCGAGTAACTGTTCGTTGTTTCTGCAGAATGCTAACTATTTTCAAGCAGCAACTAATGGGTATTACAAATTTCTGCCAATGCGTCACACATTCATACGGAAAGTGGTAAAATTTGCCAACACGGCTGTATAATCGGGAACAACCAGCTAGCAAACTACGATATCAGAATATCGTTCGCACTTGAAACAACGCCAGTGGGGATGACTCAACCGCCGTGGACACAACCCCTCTTTGCTCTTCTTTTCAAGTAGGCACTATCCTGATATCAAATTGTTTTATTGTGTTGCAACACTTTTCTCCTAATCAAACCAGATGGCATTACACTACGAGAAAGCACAACAAACAATCACAGCAAGTACTAGCATCGCATAAATGCGGGCCACAGCGAGCACAACACCACACGCCACTATCCGCGACAAAAAACGGACTGTGGCAGTCTCTACTGCAAGACACGTCGTATTGCGTTTGCGTTCACCACCTGACTCAACCTGGAGCAGGCGAGTAGGCTGAGGTCCAGCTGCAGATACCCCACTCCTCCGCCACTACCTGTTTAGACGAGTAATGATCCTGACGGCAGAACAAGCAGCACGGAATATTCTACCACCAATATCAACAGCACACCAAGTAGCGGTACCCACATATGTAGAACTTACTAATCTCATCTATCAATCTTAAGCATCCCATACACACTCAGTTAAACTGAGCTTTCCAGTCGTCTTTCACACAGAGAAATGCGCAGTTCACTCAGGGAATCCCACAGTTTCCCTGCCGACGCCACGACGGCATCATCAAAAGGCACATCTGTTTCTAACAATTCATTCAGTAGATGAGCATCGCATGAAATATTCCTTTTCAAATACCACTTCTTACTGCACATTTGATATATCCCTTTTCAAATTCCACTTCTTACTCCACATTTTACGCTTTATTTTCTTTTTTTCGAATAACATTATGGCCAATGTGGCTAGCAAACAGCAAACGACAGCCTTGTTTTTATCCACCATAGTCACACGCACAAGAAGACACGGAATTGGCAAAAAAAAAACTGACAAACCTGATGGGAAACCGGTGTTGTGCCAGAGAAAATTCAGTTCAGTTTTTCTTGCAGTTTTTTTACACAGTTAAACTGCACAGTTTAACTTAGGGTGTATGGGGCCCTTTACAAGAACGCAAGCGCACAAAGTGGACTTTGTCGCCGTCTTTCGAGACAGTGGTTCAGACAGGTCTCTTTTAAGTATTCTATCTATCAGTCAATTGCAACCCCCGTGTGAAGTGCCTAAGAAACAGGGCTGACACTATAAGTCTCGTTACTGTTCTTGAAAGTGGCAGCCGCGCGAATTTTCTGAATAGGTTTAAAAAACTAAACACAACTGCAGAACTAACTGAACCAGAACAATCCAGTCCATGTCCCGTACTTCCTGAAGATCCATTTTAATATTTTCCTCCCATCTACGCCTGGGTCTTCCAAGTGGTATCTTTCCCTCAGCTTTCTCCACAAAAACCCTGTATGCACATTTCCTCTCCCCCATACGTGCTACGTCCCTCGCCCATCTCATTCTTCTTGACTTGATCACCCGAATAATATTTGGTGACGAGTACAGATCATTATGCTAATCATTATGTAGTCTTCTCCACTCCCCTGTCACTTCGTTCCTCTCAGGTCCAAAAACTCCCTCAGCACTTTCTACTTACACACCTTCAGTCCATGTTCCTCCCTCAATGTGAGCGATACACTTTCACACCCATACACAACAACGGGCAAAATTATAGTTCCGTATATCTTAATCTTTATATTTTTGGGTAACAAACTGGAAGACAAAAGATTCTGCACCGAATGAAAGCATGCATTCCCTGACTTGAATCAATTCTTCGTTTCTTCCTTCTCTAAAAATCACTATAGCTGTAAAACGCATTTCTCTTTTAACACCCAACTATTTACAACTCTTCATTCACTATTCCCGAAATATGGTTATTTCTTTAATATAAACAATATTTACAGATAACAAAGCATATGTAATCACGACACGTTCTTTCATTTCTGCCTTTTCTTTTATCTCGCGTCGTATAGAATTCTCATCACGGTAACAGAACAATAGCACGGTTGCCAAAAACACACACACAAAAAAGAGATACAGTTGCCAACATACGCAAAACAGAAAACGTAAACCAACTATGGTTAGCCTTTCGGGTTTTGTACTTGGGACATACAGCAAGTATGAACCCGACTAACGAATAAGCTATGTGCGTGTGCTTTTTTTTTAAGAACCAAGGTTAGGCTTTAGGTTTGTGCATGATGGCAGTTACGAATGTTGGAAACCGTGACACCACTTCCTGTTACTACCGATGTCAACGCACGTTCGACATGGTTTCCATTACATACGACGCCAATAGCGGACATTTGAATCATATATATATATTTTTTATTTAGAACTGCAAATTTACAATCTACTCCCAGTGGAGCAATAAGTAAATGTGAGGTAAGAGACAACGGGAGGGAGTAGTCATCCATCGACGAGACTCCGACGAATGCATATATAAGCATACTGCTGTGACCGCTCATAAACCTGCTTTCTGTTAATAGTCTTTCAAAGTGTTGTTGAATCAAGAATCATAAAGACTTTGTCTATTTTTGTGCCATTTAGTGCCACTGAAGGTCGACTGTGCCGATATTACATAATCGTTGCTCTTAAAGACAATACGAATACACTCATTACAGAAAGCTACGACACGTATACAGCTATACCGCGTATAATGTCTCCATGCATATCGACGCCGCAAAATTAACACCGAGTGTTCCACAACGTCGCAAGATAATTTTTTTGAGGGGGGGAGGGGATTTTCAACGGCAGGTCCTACACAATAAGTACAGGTAACGTTCATCCTAGAACAGGCCACGAAGACCCAGAGGGGGAGCAGAGGTATAGCTCTACTCTTTCTTTAACATCGGCGCTAAATGAGGGTGGGTAGTCAACGCTACGCCCCGGCATTTTTACCCCCGGGAAAAACCCGATACCCATTGAATAGGAGGCTGAGTGGGCCTCAGGGCCGGTCTGGACAGGTGCGGAAAATCTCGCCCCCCCCCAGCGGGATTCGATCCCCGGACCGTCCAGCCCGTAGCAAGTCGCTATATACTGACTGAGCTATCCCGGCCCTGGACCTACACAATCCAGTTTTCAATTATGGTCCACAAATAATATGTATATCATTTTCACAATCGGTAAGAAAACAAGAGCTTAAAACCTTTTTCAAAAGTATTTATTTTGATTTCACACTTGGGCAACGGTAACGCATCTCCACAACTTACGAGGAAATTTGCAACAGTAAGGCACTCCACCATATATTACGGGAAAAACTGATTCGTTACGTGGTCTTTTTTTTTGGGGGGGGGGGTGTTTCGTATCCCCGACGTCAACTGCAGTATGCTGTTGGTCGCACAGTGCACAAAAAATATCAGTGAGTTCACATTTCGGCTCGCGGCTGCTAACTTTCTGGCATAAAATAGGAGAAGCGGATACGTATGTGTGTCCAGTACAAAGTATGATAAGAACCAGCCCAGCCTTATGGAGATATGACGCCATAAAAATTTAATTACATGTATAAAAAAACAGACGTATAGGTAATGTGTATGGACAATAAAATGTGTTTCATTTTTCACTTCAAAATGAATTCTGAATAATTTTCACTCCAGTAAACTTTTAGCGAAAAGCGGTTGAGATCAGTGCAGAAACTCGTGTAGGTCTTCACGAAAAAATCGACTTCCCTTGCTGGTCGATTTTTAACCCAAATTTTAATGTGCCAAGATATTTTAAATACCTCGTCAATACAGGAAGGCTTAATGAAAATCCATTATATGCCTGTCGAGTTGTATGTGGGCGACCTTCAAGCGCCGTCTCAACACTTCGCCCGACGCTCAGCAAGCGTTGCGTCGTAGCCGCGTGTCGGGGAAGTTTAACGGTCGATGACGGAAGCTGAACAAACGGTCGTATTGACACTAACCTTTACAAAGTCGAATAAAACTCATTACAGCGTCAGGCCCCCACTTATTATTCAAACAGAAAAAAAAGATCCTATTCATTGAGAAAGCAATAAGGACACGTTTTTTAACCTTTGCTGTGAACGCGGGTAAAACGAAGCAAAACGCATCATGTGTACAGATTCAGCGACGAACACCCGTATTCCGTGGTCAGTAAGAAATATGTTACGGGAAAGAATGGGATAGACTGCACTGAAATTGTTACTCTTAAAGAAACGCCAAACCGAGGACCGTGATATTTCGGCAGGAAGGTTTCCTAACTCTGCAGGGAACACTGAAATTGCTGCATGCAACACCGTTCCCCGTTTTTCAGCACACTGACACATGCGGAGCTCCGGCAACAACGCCCACGACCACGCGGATTAGGCGCGAATTAGTGACAATGTGCACGGATTTCCTCTCCAGTTCCAACAACAAAGAATTCCCAAACTGACAGTCGCCCTGCTGGTCAAGAAATTCATCAACTGCTACGAAACCGGGAGGTGCTTTAGGGTGTACCTAACAATGGCCCCATCCTGAAGCTACGAATCCAGCCCACACCCTCACACCAAAAAGTCCGTTTTAATAGTGCTATAGCCTAGTCTGGTGACTGGAATAACCATTGCTATCTATACACTTAAATCAATAGGCTTTAAATGCAAATCAGAGAGTATGCTGACGTCACGCGAATCTAAAAATCAATACCACCTTTTCCGTATGTACACATGCACATACGTACCACGCGCAAACCCATACAACAGCAACGGCTGTTCTCTGAATCTACCGTTCGTAACGTCAAAATCTCGACAAATCTCGCAGCACATTACATGTTTATAAAGGAAAATAATCTGCTCGGCACGAAACACTCACTGTAGCCAAACTCTGCACTAACTTATCTAAGTAACAGGCATGCAGCGTTGTGGAAATAACGACGGTGATCCGCAGATGAAAGGAAAACCTTCTACGTTTAACAGGCATGAAGACGTATGTGCAGCAGAGGTATTGACCCACAAAATGCTAACCTTGGTACTCAATGACAGTGTGCGTTATGCCTCAACCACCTCTCCTCCGCCCCCCGCCCCCCTTCCCCGTGTCAACTTCACTCCCGCAGAAAGAGCCGGAGGTATCCACCAGATAAGTGGCTGGCTGGGTCACGTAGCCAGTATGGGCGTTGTATTGTAGAGAAAAAATATGCAACATATCGTGGAATCAAACCATGTGTATATATAGTTCACCAGTTGCCTGCCAGAACGTTTGTTCCTTACGTAATCCTCAACGGCACATAGACGTGGCGGCGTGCCGTATCTCTGAAGATAGTAATCGCAACTAACTACACCAGACGCCAAGATGCTGGCCAAAACCGGCATGATGGCGAAATGGAATTCTCCATCAATTTATACTATCGTAGACAATGCAGCAGTGTTGAATTACGTACTGTCAACAGGCCTAATGTAATACAGCTACACAGAGTTGCTGCACCAGTGTTTATGAAGTCACGCCATGAAAGCCACGGTTGAGCGGAAGTAAAAGCTCCTGCAATTCTTTAACGAAGGCATTAACTGCAGATAAGAAAGCCTAAAATATTTCAATACTTTTCGCTCGATCTAGATATATTTTGGTCACAATAATTTTGCGCAATTTCAGGTAGGAGTAAGGCCATCCCAGAACACTGGGAATTTATGTCAAACCCTAAGCGCAACCTGTTCATACGGACAGCCGGTAGAGTGCACAACTGTGTTCTTCGCGTTGTAAAACAGTAAATTTAAACGTAACACAGTACTACACAGCCAGACTATGGCCTACAGAATCCAAATAAGGTACCAAAGACGGATGAACGCCAGTAGCCATTTAACTCGCTGACTATCCACGTTAGAATGACTTGCACTGCAGTGGTGGTCCCGTTGCTGCTGGAGTGCTACTTAGCGGTAAACTTGCACAACGTCTGGCCATTTAATGCATGTCCGTCAACTGAACAAAGGATGACTGTGGTATCACGCAGCGGTCACGCGCTGCCAACTAAGTCCACGATATTAAGATTATCACGGCAATGCTATACCCCTCTATGACCCGACAGAATGTCTTCGCTTTGTCTTTCTCAGGACGGTTTTGCAGGAACCAGGTCATGATGAGCCAATTTCGTTTACAATTACTCGTCCTAGCAAAAGCAAAGGCAATGCTACTGATGTCAGTCGCTGCGGCGCTACGACTTATCGGGAACCGACCAGGAAGGCTCTCTCGCACCAAAACAACAACCTACAAATTACAATTACGACTGACATTCTTACACCTCACTTTATCCCTGTTTCTGCCCTCAAATTCCACAGTGACATGATTTTAAAACCCACAATGTCATCCATCGATGTTCAAACGAGGACAGCACGTTGGGCAGTTTTATGGCGTTGTTATTAAGGCATTCCATGTGCGAGGCGGGGAGCACGGTGGCACTACAAGTCGGAAGATCGCAGGTTCGACTCCGAGTGGGTCATTGGGATTTTTCATTGACTATGTCTCTGGGGTCGACTCACGTTTTTAACAGAAATGAGTACCGTGGGCATCTAGGGTAAAGGCGGCCAGCATGCAGGGCTGCCAACCTTGTCACTTGCATGTGCCTCAACCTCCTGAAGCCCTAAGGGCCTGTCCACGCCTGTATAGGGACTGCTTTACCTTCACCATGTGTAAGGCCTTCGTTCTTCTGTGATATTACGATTCGTCATTATGCGTTTCGAGACCATATAATGCCCTCATCTTCAAAGGTCGTTCGTTGAAGATGACACCGCGTAGTCTAGAAACGCTGGGGAAATGAACACCCGATAATGGAACGAAACTTCCCAGACGACCACCTCAACTGTACCGCGTCGAGAGCCCGAAAACTCGCACAATCAGTGCGTGTTAATACACCATACAGTCGTTTCTGCTATAACCAGATAGTTGGGTTCTTGTGTGACACTGCGTTGCATAACATCGCGTAATAAAAATACGGTCAGATCACAAAATATCTGGTCCGTCATTCAACCTAGCATCTTCACACTCGTTGCTGAAATCGCGTTAATAGCCAACACTTCGCGTTGTAGTCAATTCGCGTCAACGAAACACAAGTAAGAGCAGAACTGACTACATTATGTAAGTCAACCCCATTTACCAGTAAGCGTGAAATGCATCTTATGACGAACATCCCGTGTTTCAGTCCCGCATGTTTAATCAACCCAAAGATACATCGTCTGTCATACTTTCAGATATGACAATGACGCAAACAGCACGTAACAAATACCGGGGTAGGGCTTACCGCCCAGATCCGTTACAGACTACACGGCAAACTCACGGCCAATATAAACTAGAGGCGTAAAACAAGCCTCGGCTATCTTATCACCAGCCCGAGATACGGTACACCTGTGTTTACACATGTACGATGAATCCAGCAATCTGTACTATTTATTGCGAACACAGAATGCTTTCTGTCAATTACATTTATTACAACTTTCTCCATTGTCACAACAGTACAGCGCCACGCGTTGTGTTGTGAACAATAAAAACAATAAGTCAAGTACGTGTAATGTAACATTGTGGCGGGTTCTCGTAACCACTGTTGCAGTGGATGCATAATAATGCATTCTGTGGGTGTTGTCGAGCTAACACATCACTGTCAGCTACATAAAAATACTGAGAGTTGCACAACAATGCTTTAATGAAAAATGTATGTTGCTAAACAAAAATGAAACGTTGTCTTGTGTAAAGTGCCCGAAGCTGGACTGAAACGTAAGAAAGTTCCCTAGGTCATGGCCTTCTACAGACGTATAATTTGGTATCAAGAACCAACAAAATGCACTCGATTCCACTGGTGTACCTTCATTGTGCCATGTAGTGGGTCCCTGTCACCACGGCATGGCGCGTCCTCAGGTTGCGGATAGCGGAACGGCCTCCGATATGGAGGGTAGCTGCGTATAAATTGAATAAGCAGTCGCGGACAGCAGACAAGGGGTGGCCCTCCAGCTTGGGGGTTGGGCGAGGTGCTAACAACTCCTCCCTGTAAAACAATCCGGTTCAGAAACACTCACATGCGGGATGATTCCTCTGGAAACAAAACAATCCGGAGGTAAACTACTCCCCCACTCGGATCTCCGTGAAATGCGGGGAATTTCTTAACTAGCTGCAAACCAGTTAGCTTCTCAAGAAGGACTCTGCACCGTGGAGTGAGTAAGTAAGTACCTTTATTGTGATGCTTGTACCTACACGTTTCGGCCGGTAATCCGAACATGTAGGTATCACACTACATTATAAAAATTAATGCACGGAATATGGAACGTACTAAAATGACAGAAAAGTCGTCGCGCGGTTTCTCGGTTTTTGCAAGCGTTGCCGTCAAGCATTTCACGAGATCAGACGCAGTTAATCAGTTATGAAGCAATGCGTATTAAACAATATGACTGTATGTCTGTATTCTTGCCTCAGTTTCCGACATGCAAATCGCATTTTTTTTTCTAAGCAGCATTATAATTGTCGTCTGTGACCTGTCCGGCTCTACCACATTTTTAGACGCTATCTCATAAACGGCACAACTTCCGGAGAAAAAAATTTACTGAACATAAAATGTGTGTGTGTGTGTGTGTGTGTGGTGTTTTTCTCTACAACTTCTGTCTGAAACGTTTTTAGTTCTACGAAGAATTCGGCGAGATATTATCATAATTGCACATGGGTCTACATGTAAAATATCCGCTTCTCCTGTCAGAGTTTAATGAAACTTTAATTTTCTCTAGAGATTTTCGAAAAAATATTCAAACATCAAATTTCATGAAAGTCTGCTCAGTGGCAGACGATTTGTTCCATGTGGACGGGCTGGCATGACGAAGCTTAACAGTCGCTTTTCGCAATTCTGCGAACGCTCCTAAAACCTGTTACCAACCTCAGGAACACAAGCAGAATGCCGTTAAGTTTAGCGAGCTGGGAATGATAGTTAACAATCCTGGATATATGGCACAGTCTACCAACCCTGGTGCGTTCGGTTCCCATTTTAATTATGTCGAAAACCATCCGGTGTGTGCAGACAGTGCACTATACATAAATATGTTTCAATTCTTCGCAACGTTTGTTGCAAACATTTTTCGTCCCGACGAATATATGTTATACCACAGAGGCCAGCAAAAAAAAAGTGTCTAAAAATAAATGGGACTGTGCTTTCAGCGCCGTTAGGAAGATCGAATTGCACTTTAAAATGGCGAACTAACCAATTAGTAATCAGAAATACATTAGGCCTACACCGTAATTACTCTACAGCTCTCTCTCTCTCTCTCTCTCTCTCCCCCTCTCCCTTCCGTCCTTTCATTCTCACTCTTTCCACTTCCACGTGTGATACACAATAATACCTACACCAGTATAATATACCGTAAAAGGAAAGTTGTCCCAGTGCTAACCTTTTAAAGCCTAACGGTTGCTTTGCGTTCTACCTACCGGGTTTAACATTTCAAAAATTCTACATGGTGCTCACATTGACGTGTTGTGCACGGATCTTAGAACAAACAGCGACATTTGCCTTATGCAACATCAATAGATTGGTTTTGTGTAAAAGAGGTGGATAGTGTTTACTGCGCGGTACGCACTAAGCCCTTAAAACAGACACGTTTCGCATACAAAGGGTGACCTAGCTGGAGTGCGGTGCATGTCATCGGCACAGATAGAAGGTAAACTTTGCCCTAGAACAGGAAACGAAGGCCCAGAGGGGGAGCAGAGGTATAGCTGTACTCCTTCTTTAACCTCGGCGCTAGATGGGGGTAGGTTGCCAACGCCACGCCCCGGCCGCTTTACCCCCGGGAAAGACGCGGTACCCATTGTATAGGAGGCTGGGTGAGCCCCAGGGCCGGTCTAGACGGGTGAGGAAAAGATCGCCTCCACCGGTACTCGATCCCCGGACCTTCCAGCCTGAAGAGAGTCGCTATACCGACTGCGCTATCCCGGCCCACATTCCTATCATCGGTACCAGAAGAATGTCAGCGGTGTTCAATTAGATGGAAGGCGGACGGGCACCAGACGCGATGGCGAAGAGCAGAATCCTTACCAAAGTCGGGAATGTAAATCCCACCCGCCATCCCACACTCGGGCAATCACTGTGCTGACAGACAACTAGCCAGGGAGGGCGGAATATTATGTTCTGTGACGAGAAACTAAGAAGACGCGATGCTGGGTTCGGTAGTCAGGCTTTCTTGTGGGGAAACTGAGTATTTTGCAAAATTTAATTTACCTACGACCGGTTCCTGAGCAGTCATATCATATATTTTACAGGTGAAATCTGGCAGATTATTTACAACAATGCAGAGACACCGCAGTCTGAAGGCTCGTCCTTCCTCGCCCTTCACAGCTGCTATTATCCGATCGCGTATTAACACAGGTGGCAATGGACACCGTAACTCACCATCTACTACATTATACAGCTCCATCAGATTTAAATTCAGGCTGCCAGGTCTCAGACAAGGAACAACAGCCTAGGTTAACTTATCTAGCACTTCTCTGCCTTACTTGGACGTTCCGTCAACTAGCAAACAGGCCTGTAAGTACATTCATGGGCCCAAAATTCTGCGCAACAAAAATATTTGTTCCTCCATTCAGTGGTTCATTAGAAACACGTTGTTAATAACATACCGCTCATTTGCGACAAGAGTGTAACAACTCAAAATTTGGCATTTTTGAGTTATTGGTGTAGAAAGAAACGTTTGCAGATGCACTTTTAACAGGTATAGTGTCACAACGCAGTTTGCAAAACTCGCCGCTGGAGAGCAGTTGTGTCGTCGTTGCACTCGTAGAAAATTAACCAAAACCTTCAATAGTTTCTGCTGAAAAATCGCAAATTTTGAGTTGTGACACTCTTGCCGCAAATGAACGATATAACAGCGGTACTGTAAAACATGCATGACTGCACGCAAGACGACCCAGACAATGCTTTCTTTGTTTACTTACCGGATTTAATTATTCCCGTTTTATTAATGAAAATAAAGATGAATAGTCATACTGTAGTATTCTTGATGAGCTAAGACTCGCTCAGTTGGTCCAATTCTTACTCTGCTTATTCCAGGGTCTTTTAATATTATTATCTCATGCACACCTAGGTCTTCCGAGTGTATTTCCCTTAAGGTCTTCAGAGCTAAAAATTTGTATGCATTTTTCATTTTTACCATACTTAGGCCTTCTATACTGGGAGTCAATACATCAGAAACGAAAGCAAACCGTGCTAATTATGCCACTTACAGAAACAACAGAGCTCCACACAGCAGCTCATTCATTCAGACAAACGCTTCGTTTAATAAAGTTTATTTTTGTTGTGCGGTAATGGACGTGGTGAGGATTCGCAGTCTGCATCCATTTCCTCCAGGCTCCATGATCATCCTGGTACCGCCTGAAAGTTAAATTATCCTAGAACCTACTTCTTGCATGAGGATTCGTGGGTCAATAAAGAATCGACCTCTGGGCCGGTATACTGACCGCACCGAGCTAAGATACTAAATCTATACGCCCTTCCATTTACAGAAAAAAAAGACGAAAGTAACCGCTGCGGTTAACCTAAAAAAAAAAGTAAAGAAACCGATCCTGTTCGCAATGCATCATTTTTTATCGGGCATGACTGTACCACAACAGTTTATAGGCCACTGCGTGTGGAAAACAATAACAAATCAAAGTATCCTATATATCATAGCACAAAGCCAAATCAACATAATATCACGTAACCAACGTAATGAATTCTCCGAACAGAATTCTTACTGGCTCAGTGTTGCCAACATTACACCGTCGTCACCAAAATTAACTTAAATGGGCCTTTATCCCAAAGCTTACTTTTGACCATTTCACTTGAACCTCGACCACAATGATATCAATCACACCGAAAACAGATTTATCATTCTGTCCGACTGAAAGCAACAAACATATAGACACGCATACCTCGGCAAGAGTTACCGCGGTGTAAAGTACCTGTGTTTTATTTTTTCCCAACAAAATGGCTTCAAAAACTTGCAAAAATCAATAAATCCATATTTAGTCAAAGGCTGCACTAAAATGTACATTAAACCAACGTTTCTTATGTTCCGGTTTCGAATCTGGTAAGTCTCTCATGACGTGTATCGGGTCTAAAGACCCATTATACAGCGTATACTTATGCGTGGTAATTAGGATCTGACCAAATTCATGCACAAGCATCCTTCTTCCCCGAGGCGGTGAGTACATAAACTAGTCAATAAATTCTCCTCCTTTTATGGAACACCATGGTACCATAATAAACAAGTATGTACAGAGAACCAAGGCGGATCTGTGTGCTCGTAGAATGACGTCAACACGAACGCAAACACTGCCCGAGGACGAGGGGCGACCCACCGCCGCAAAACACTAGGTCAAAATCTGTAAACATTAGCAAATTAGTTAGCCTGTCTTATATCCGCTGCCTCTTACGATGAGTCACCCAATCAAACCTCGTTAGAAAGCAAACATAATCATAGACCGATTAGCTCATTTATTTGCACGGCAGGACACTTCTATCTCATCGTCCCTTCAACAGCTCGCGATCGACAAGCAGTCAGCTACTGCAGTAGAACTGTCTGCATTCATGACAATTCTATCTACCACTTATAGTTGCACTCTAGGACACACACAGAACTACTGTTTTAGCTTAAGACTATCCGTTGTGACTTCCTGTCGGCTCGTTTACCGTATTAACATAGCCCAATCGGCCAATCGCCCAAACACGTGGCGGAGCGGCGGTGGTTAAGTGACAAAAGATGCTTGCCAGTTAAAATACGGACCGTCCCAATCAAGTAATTCGACATCTGCTATCATCATTGCAGGCAATCTTCAGTTCCACATTATTCAATAATGTTTGGTTCAAGACAGTACCTATTTTACACTATATACTGTACTTCCATTGTTTTGTTTTACTCATGCGTCAGTCGCATTCGGCTGCATGCATTCACAAACAAAAAACAACGGCAACTGCTGTTACAGACATTGCTTCTAAGTAGTTAAAATGAGTAGTTATCTGTGACTGAAACATTTTGTCACACATTAAAGGCATTTATCTATGCAAGCAGGTTTCAAGTCTTGAGTGTCTAGGTCAGGGATGGAGAACTTTCTTTGCGGGCCTGTTGCCAGATTTATATCAAAGATTATTCGCTAATCAGACATGTTGCCAGAAAACCGTTCCCGCTGCTCCAGTGGCGAGCTTAATGAGGTATTTTCCGTTGTCCGTATGCTACAGACTTCCACAGTTCTTGGAACGTCCGTGTTCGTTAGCGAGATGGTTTCTTAATTCCTATTTTGTGTACTTCACGGTTCAAAATACAGTAAAACCCGGTTATAACGACATACGTATATGCGACACCTCGTATATAGCGCCAGATGTTCTGTCGTACCAATTAATCCCTCACTGTTAACCACAACAGTATACTCCTCTGTTAGAACAACACTCGTTTATAACGACACAGAGTATTCAGTCACTTTCATAACGTTGTAACCGAGTTCGACTGTAATCTACAAGGTTAACACAACGTTAACTTTCCTTGCAGCCTTCTTCTTCTTCTTCTTATTCGGGTAACTTATCTTTCGCCTCGGTATCCAGGACGAAACAAAAAGAAACACCCAAAATGTATGGTATAAAACTGTGACTTCAGATGTTAACATTGACAATAAACGTAAAGATCGTTGCCAGCCAATACCTCCATCGGTGCCACAACTGACACCGGCGCCAACCGTTCGCCATACTTCGTACCAGGGCCATTATTTTGCTTCACACGTCTTTCACACACCTGTGCTCGTATTCAGTATCCCATTGCTCCCGTGTTGTTTAGTGCAAATTTATATACTTCTGAATCTACAAGCGTATGCGTTCTAACATTCAACAACTTTATCTCCTGTGCACTTCGTACAGATAACTGGCGAATCATAAATCCGGCGGTCAGTACTAGCGGAACGGTACAATGCCGCACTGTGTATCTTTCTGTCAGATCTGACCTACGGATCAGAATTGGCCACTGTCACAGGCAGCTATTTTCACCGACCAGCGGAAGGCAATTTCTCGAGAATACAATTAATACGGCAAGTCAGAATACTCTTGACCTACATCTGGCCGGGAAAATTGCGTCTGAGAACGCCCAAGCAATCTTATCTTCCTTTGTGTTCTAATTCTCACGATATTTTACAAAACGTGCTGTACAGTTCTCGCAACTGTCTACCGGCTAGTGCTGAAACTGGCCCACAGAACAACATGAATATCTGGAACTCTGAGCAAGTACAACACCACGAAGGTAAAGTTTTGTATGGACACATGTGAATCTTCCTTTACGCCCCAAGGAAGACTTCGAGTTAATTAGGTTGGGTAACGATGCTACGTGCTTTGAAGATTACCTTCATAGGTCTGTGACAGACGGTGGAATGGCATCGACAATGAAAATCTACGTACTGAATGAAACCTGTGTCAGTCCTACTATGTCCACAAACCATCCCATAATAACTGGCTGGGATCGAACCCGGACCTCTGCGATGACAGACTGGCGACTAACCGCCTACGTCAGTGGTTCCCAACCTCAGGTCGCGACCCAAACTAGGGTCGCGGGGGGTTTTACGTAGGATCGCGAGAGGGGTTTTAAGGAGAACTCGATAATTATGGGGGAAAAAATAAAAATTTGTAACTCAATTCAAACAGAATGATAGCGAAAATGTAATTATTAAATGTGTTTATTAATTTTACGCACACTGGAGTAATTACATCTTCAATGACTAATGAACACATTTTATTGTTGTACGGTGCAACGTAGTTTTGGGGACCGCTGTAGCACAGTGGTTAAGGCGCTGCGCTACAAATCGGAAGGTCGCTGGTTCGATTCCATATGGTGTCATTGGAACTTTTCATTGATATAATCCTTCCGATCGACTCAGCCTCTAACATAAATGAGTACCAGGAGTATTTCCTGGGGGTAAAAAGCGGTCGGTACGTAGGGCTGACAACCTTACCACCATCCTGTGCCGTTGTCATGTAAACTGAGAACCTTAACTTCCTGGAACCCTCTGGGC
>Ga0123352_10001974_pt1 | contig 28085 bp, 19 predicted proteins | sample TergutLab28metaG_FD_89700 | JGI IMG/M metagenome (GOLD analysis project Ga0123352, IMG submission 89700) | Labiotermes labralis P1 segment gut microbial communities from Petit-Saut dam, French Guiana - Lab288 P1 | ecosystem: Host-associated > Arthropoda: Insects > Digestive system > Gut ... | reverse complement strand
GCTATTATGTTCTTCTTTCCGGCTGTTAGTTTGCCGACCTTGTATACTTCCGACATGAAAAATCCCTCCATGGGTTTATTTTATCATGGAAGGACTCTTTACAGAAAATTTGTTACACGCTCTGATTTGCGTTAACCGGGGTTTTAACCGTTTATTCTGCATTAAAAATGCGAGAATAAATGTTGAAACCCCTTATTTCTTTGACCATAACGCTATCTCAAACTCACAAACGTTCACCGTGCAAAGCACGGAAAAGAGAAAAAAGATAATGTAAACTATCATCACTACTACTATCATTTTGTCAGTCGCAACAAAATAGTCATAGCTGCCGAAAAAACTATACAAACATTGAAATGCCATGCTTTTAAAATCTTAAATTTTATCATTTCGGCTTACCGTCTAAATAATCGCATAAATGTTCAGCTATGGTCTGCGCTAACATAGGAGGCACAGCATTACCCACTTGTTGGTACTGTGAGTCTTTTGTTCCGCAGAAAACAAAACTATCTGGGAAAGACTGCAAGCGAGCCGCCTCACGAATACTCAATGCTCGATGCTTAACAGGGTGAATCCACATCGACTTCCTCACATTTACCACCGTACCGGATGGCTCTTTATAATTCAAGCGAAGATAAATCGTATTCTGTGTACGCCCGGGATCAGAGTATGTTGATTTCAGATCATTCTTAAGTGTGTGAAAGTTTCCACCTTGCTTGATCGCTTTAAAACGTTCAAGTGCCGTTGGAGTAGTTGCTGTCGTAACATGATTATATAATCGTTTGGAATTGCGCAACTCACTTGCAAGCACACTAACTTCTCCCGCCTCAGCCAGATTAATGCCATCGTTGCCGGACGTTACATCATATACCGCTTCCACATGCTCCAAATCCTTAATAGCATCTTCAACTGTGCGATATTTGTCTTCTGTAAATTTACCAATTGGCAAGTCAACGCTTCCTGCTTTTTCTTTCTTTACCCCCATTATGACATAGCGCATTCTTTTTTGTGGCACACCAAAAGTTACAGCAGAAAGTACACCCTTGTTAATAATATAGCCATTTTCGGGAGAACTAAGAATAGCCTCAATATAGTCTATCACTGCCATAGACGTAACTTTTGCCACTACTCCAGACTGCGGGTTCTGTATAAACTCGGCAATAATTTGATTATTATAAATCTCTCTAGCCTTGGAAAGCATACGTTGATACATTATCGGGGCTTCTATAAAACGGCAAAGAGCATTAGCGATATCAGAGCTATGTTCTGCTGCAAAATATTTTTTTATTTCTTTTCCTGCGGTTCCGCAACTTTGCAATATAAAATCACTTTTATTACTTTCGGCATTAAGAATAAATTTTTCGGCCAGCGCCAAAAATTTTTTCTTATGTTTATCTAGTGCAAATCGTAGCTTATCTTCATTTTTGCGATTTTTGAAGATAACGTTTAATACAAGATACTCTGCATCATCCCAAATATAACGGCTGATAACATCCTTATTGACTATAAAATCAATTGCGCCATCGAATAAATACTCGGCATTAAGTAGGGATATTTCTGATAGTGTAGTTGGAATCTTGTATTTTTCAATATCGGGCACATCACATTTGTCTACATAGAAACGATGTGTATTTGACTGTAACATACTCACATTTTCCATTACAAATGCCGTTGGATTAAGATGGAGCACTACCTGTATGAATTTTTTAATTAATGAATTGTTTTGGCTTATAGCATGGTTTTTTTGACGATTCGCGTTAGAAAAACCTTGACATGGTGGTCCACCAATAACCACATCTATCTGCCCAAGACTTTCTTTAAGTGTATTATTAAGTGCATCTTCTACATCATCGTACAACTGCACTTCTTCACCGTGGTTGCGCTTATATGTCTGTTGTGCACTACGATTATTCTCAAACGCAGCACTCACTTTGAAGCGTCCGGTTTGCATAAATCCATAACTGAGTCCGCCTGCGCCAGCAAACAAGTCAATTACGTTATATGTTTTCTTTTCAGATAATTTCATAGCTTGAATCCCTCCTCATACACTCTATCCAGCACAACAAGGAGTTTCTTGCTCTGGATTGAGCTAGGAATCTTGTTTGGCAACTGACAAGCTATTCGAAGCGCAATTAATTCATCAGGAGATACCATACGCCTACTCAACGCAAAATCCATTATGCCTCGCCATTGATCGGCTTGAATTTCAACTACCTTTGTCATAGCATCAGTTTCTTTTTCAATACGGCGGTCAGCTTTTGCGTCACGAGCAACCATCCGCAACTCTTCCTGTGTCATTAGGCAATCTTTAATCTCATTGGCAAGTGTATACCGTATAGCCTTAACGCTATTCCAACATGCTTCTCTCTTACACCATTGTGTGACATTCTCTACTGCACGCGAGGAGTCGGTCAGTTTATCATAGACAAGTTCCGATAATTCGATAAGCAAATTTTTTACAGCGTCTGGAACGACTTGTCTTGTCCATATTCCCATCAAGTCTAAGCTACGCTTTGAAAATTGTTCACTTATTAGTTTATGTAGAAGCGCGATGGTATAGGTTACAATATTTGCACGATAGCCTTTCTGATACCAAGGTTGTTGTGGCACCATCAATTCGGTATATCTAAAAATTAGGCATAAAGCAACAGACTCTTGGAAGTATTTATCACCAAACATTAGCCCGTCATCTTTTTCCCAAGCATCGCTAATTTTTTGGGCAAATTCCGTAAAATTGGTCTGCGCTCCTTTGCTAACTATGTGTGGTAGTCCATACCAAGTATTGCGCACCTTTGCAAGGTCGGTTTTAGTGATTAGCTGGTTTTTCGGATGTTGTAACAGGAACTTTTTCTTTTGCGCAGGAGTCATCCGCATTTGCTTCTGTAAAAATTGCCCGCGTGCGCGCTCATAAAACCATTTAGTTTCAAACTGCAATCCGCCAGTACCTCTTGCGCCAAGTCGCTGAGAGCATCTCTCCATTTGAACATGAAATGGGTGAGTGGAAAAGAAATCTGCGTCGCTCACCTTACTTTGGCTGTTAGATGAGCGTGATATATTTTGAACCAAGGCTGTAGCATCTTCGCTTTCGACAGTTGGTGCAATAACGGTCAGTTTCATTTGTACGAAAATAGAATCCAGGTTGGCTTTATCTCGATACCTTGCGCTGGACAAAGAAGCTGTTGTCTGTCCGCCATTAATTATCTGAAGATCTGTTGCCGTTACAAGAAACACTCCCTGTTCGGAAGATTCAAATGCAACATCCATAGCTGTAGCAGAAATGCCATTATTGTAGGCGAAAAATCGTTCTGGTTGCTGCAGAATCGTTGTACGGATTTTCTTATTAACTGCGACTTTTGTAGATAGAAAGGAACGTACATTACCTTCCAATAAAGAACTTCCATACTTTTCATAAATATCAGCCAGTAGCGTACCTGGAATAATGCACAGATAACTTTTGAAATCCTCGGTTGCCGTACCGCTTGCATCTAAGCATGGAATACCGTTTTTTGAATACTCTTTAAAATCAATTTCAATAACATTGCGCCCAGTACTTGAGCCGCAAAGTTGAAATAAGCGTTCTATATCCCAAATTTGACATTCAGAAGGAACACCATCAATTTCCGGAGACTCTAGCACTTTAATGGTGGTACTAACATGAGCGGTTGTAAAAACAAGCAACTGGTATTTACGAATTTCCTGACGTTTTTCACGTAGCAAATCCATCAAATCTGAGCAAGGGCGGCTCATTTCTATTTCTTTATACAACCCTGTATTAAGGGCATTTTCAACAAAATTTACAAGCCGGCTTTGCAACTGCGTAGCTTGTGTCCTTGCAAGTACCCGTTCATCATCAAAACCATCATAGTCAGCTATTATCAGATACATGGTTTTATCAAATTCATCGTAAGTATAGCCGTCTACCCGAAGCCTACGGTTTTGCTTTCCAATCCCCTCAAAAAAAGACACCGTAAAGTCCAGCAAAAAATCTGCCTCTTGTAAATAGTCGACAAATAGAGCTACAAAAGAAGCACATGAGCCCTCCCCGGTAGCTAAAGCATCAGCTTTTATTTCTTCAAGAAAATCTTTTCTAAACTCTTGAGCGTCCATAATTCAATCCTTTATGTACTTTACTTTTGTTTAAAACATTTATTTTCAGCAATGATTTCTGCAAGTTCTTCGATAGTTATAGTTGGCGACTTATGAATCATTCTATGGCAGTTTGAGCACAGCATTGCGATGTCTTCAATTTTTGTTTTTTCACCTTCGGTCATTTCGGAAATAAGCCGTTTATGATGCCCTTCGATAAAATCATTCCCTCTCGAACCATAAACATCAGCAAAATTAAAGCCACATACTTCACAAAAAAGTTTTCCTTGGTTTTTTTCTGCAAATAACTTCTTCGCTTTTTTGATTACCTGTGGATTTCTCTCACGAATCTTATGCTGTCTATATGCTACTCTACCTTCAGGATACTCTTTTTCATCGATATCAACAGTTAACGTTATTAGCGCACCTTGGGTATATCGCTGAAGAGAATTGCTGATTTTTTTGACCTTATCATCGCCTGAGCTATTAAGAAGCTCAAGTGCAGATAAAATGTCATAATCTCGAAAGTAGCCCTTATGTGCATTCGAAAGCCCAAACGAGTGCAAAATTCTCATTGCCTCGTATCCTCTCATGTTGGCATGAGCTCCGATTATGTTTTTATCAATCCATCTGTGTGATGAGTTAATATTAAATAAATATTCGTATATTACGCTGTCTTTAATACCTTCAGAATATTTTGAAACATCACGGTGGATTGGTTTACCTTCTAGTGGAGGAAACATATTACATCACACTCTTTCAAATCAACCAGTTTGATAATGAGGGTAGACTTAATTCATAATGAGCCGAGATAACCTGCGATGGTACATCTTTTGTCGTGAGCTTGGGGAAAGATTTATCAACACGAAACATAACTGTTTCCGAGTGAAAGTATTTCTGATCCGAATATTCCTGCAAATCAATATAGCCATATGAATTTAGTTTTGCTCGAAATAGATCAAGTGCATCGGATTCGCTATCCAGTGCTTTAAACATTCTATAAACAACATCATTAAGCGAAAAGGCATTGGCGCGTTCATGTGTAGTCTTATCAATTTTTTGTACAACCAACACACCACTGTCAGAACAATCTAGTTGCTCTAAAGATGAAATAGCAACACTCGCCGTCGATATGCCAATGCTTTTGACCTCGAACCATCCGTCAGAATAAATAAAATCCTGGTCTGCACCATCTGCCCCAGACCAACCTTGAACTGCAGAAAGAGCCATGCCCGAATCACTTATACGTTGCTCTAAAAAAAGAAGCTCCCCGAGTAATCCTTTGCGGCTTTGTTCACTCATTAACCCGCTTCGTTGAGTTTCAAGTAGCTTACTCCACTGCTTATATCGCTTTATAACCAACTTCAATGCTTCGTTTTTATCAGTAGCCAAACGTGAATGCTCTATAATATCGCAACAGAGAATGGCAAACACACTCTGTTGTTCATTGCGCAACAACTCAAAAGAAAGCGTCCAACGATTATCAGATTCACGTCTTCTTCTACTAACAGCCATAGACTTCGAGGAGTCTATTAGATCAATCTCTATATCACTAACAAGTAATAAAGTACGCTGACTGATTGACAAATAACCAACATGCCACTCAAGTGGATGAGGCACATTTATCTGCAAAAATCCACCGTCTCTATAATTTATGCTCCCCCACTTCATCTCAAGGATTTCAGGCGTTATTTTCATTCATCTTCCTCCTCATCCTCAAGATAATCTTTAAGTGCAACTGTATTAAGCATGTATTTTACAACTTTCATATCACCATCACCCGGTATACCGACACCTAACGCAAATAAATAGTCTGGAACATACACGCCGTCTTCTATGTCACTCCGCAACATATTATTCTTATCCCTGCCCACTCTATCAACAGCAATAACATGAAGTATAAGTAAAGGAGGTCTGTCAATTTTCATATAGGCATTGTCGGGCACATCTTTTGTTGGATCCTTAGCTATTTCTCGGTGCTTCTTCTCAGCCAAATCTTTTTGTTCCTGAGTCAGTCCAATTTTTGTTGCTCCCATACTACCGACACGAGCTTTGGTGCCACTTATGCTTAATTGACTACTCGTTGCCTTTACTGAACGCTTTTCTGTTTTCACATGCAAAACTTCATCGCCGCATAGTAATCCTTCAAATACAGGGCCTTCTCCTTGGGCAATAAAAACGTCCCAAATATCAGTAGATTTGCTATCTCTAATAAAATCAGCAATTGCCGAACCTTGAAAACTCAGCTGCCACGGGTGGGTACGAAAACTCCTCAGCAATAGCTCAATCTCACCTTTATGGACATTCTTCCAAAAGTATTTTGCTCCCTTCGTTTCCACTCGTTCGCCTTTTACAGCAAGCCTCTTAACAAAATCTTTGAACACCACTTCATTTGAGGCAAGTATATCACTATCAGCTCGTAGTTTAGGTGTTTCCAGTAGCCTGCCAGAAATTTCAATTGGGACACTTATAAGTTCGGCTTCTCTCATTTTATTTCTTGCCGTAACAATGAGTTTAGTTGCTATATTGAGCGACTCCGGGTCTTGTCGCACTTTAAGCCCAAATTCCATAGGCGTTAGATTAGCATCACGCATTCTTACAATCTCTTGTTTTAGCTCTTCAGAAGCGGTCGTTATATAGCCATACCAGTCAATTGCCTCTTTACTTATCCAGATTTTGAAAAGATCATCATAACCTGGTCGATAACCGAACCAACGCCCCATCTGAAGCAATGTGTCATACATAAGCGACTTGCGATAGAAGTAACTTACACACAAGCCCTCAAGTGTCAATCCTCTGGATAGGCTATTGCCACCTACGGCGATAACACGCAACCCATTTTCTTTGTGGCTATAATAGTCAAGTCCCTTTACACTACTACGCTGATTTACCGAACGAACCGTAATTGGAGCCACTGCCTTATATAGATATTTGGATAGAAAACTATACCAATCCATAGGTGCTTCTTTTGTTCCTGCTTTATTTGCTAAGTTATACTTTTCCCACACAGTTTTCAAGAACGCAATATGTTCAATTTTGTCACTCTCTTCTTCCGAACGGCAGGCATAATTACGCAAATCTGAACGAATATCGTCCAACAAACTATTCACAAGACCAGTGATTTGGTCTTGCACATTTGTAAATCTGCTGACATGTATCATCATCGATCGATGATCTTTTGTATCGCCTCGCACATCTCTAATTCCGTTAACTAAAAGAAAGTATGCAAGTGCTTCTTTCATGCTTGGCGGTAGTTCATCTACTACCCAATCTCTTTTATGATCAGATGGGAAAAACACGTTCATTTCTTGTGAATAAAGTTCCTCAAGCGCATCGTCAAACATTGACCCTTCACCAAAAATACTACTTGCTCCAATGTAGTTTGATGGCGGAGCAAGAGAATAGATAAAATCACGCGGGAACAGGTCATCTCCACGTTTTTCATCTGCCTTATCCGGATCAATAAAGATATTTGCGTACGGAGTTGCGGTTATTCCAAGATAGGAAGCCTGGCGAAACAACTCCAAAAGGCGACGTATCGCATCATTAATCGCTGTTGGGTCTTCTTCCTCTTTTTTTGTATTTACAGAAGCATTATCAGCCTCATCATCAATTAAAAGCATAGGCAAGTTTATTGCGTTATGTGAATCACGAGTATTGATCTTTAACCAGTCAATCAGATTGTTTAGGATACTTTTGTTTTTCTTTATTACAAACACTGCAGTAGAATTAACACTGTGCAATGACAGTGCTACTGTGCTGGGTATGTTTTTATTAAAATCTCTTGTTACAGATGTAAATGTTTCTATGCGCTTCTGTTGACCATATCTGCCAACACCAACGGGTACGTTCTCGATATTTTGCTTTGGGTCGAGAAGATACTGGCTCATTCTTCCGGAAAATTCAGCATCAAGACGCTCTTGTGTTTGCTGGCGCAAATTTTCCATCATGCCTGCCAAAATGATAATGACTCGATAACCGGCATCTGCTGCCTTGTTGCATATGGCTGTATAATTCGCCGTTTTCCCAGATTGTACATCCCCAAGGACAAGTCCTCTGCGCTGGAAGTCACTCTCGCTTTTTGGGTCACCAAGGTAATCAACTATTTCGTCCGACACCTGCCCTAGCTTCCCTGTAACACGGGGATTCCAGCGTTTAACCTCTTCTAAATATTTCTTATACCTGTTCCAAAAGAAAAAATCCAATTCTTCGCGGCGTACTGATAACCAAGGGATATGTTCTTTTTTATCTTTAATCAAAATCCCTTGAACACCTTGGACTGTAATATTATCCCTTAATCTGCACTTGATTGCCAGAAACTCATCATCACTAACAGGATATAAGATTGCCAATGTCTGGCGTAGCACCTCTACCTCTTTATCAAAATCAGCTTCGGTCGGGGGTATGTCAGGGTACTTTGTGTTAATACTTGTAGAAATCATGCTTTCAAGTATTTCAAGATTCGCCTTATCCATCTATACTTCCTCCTATCTTATATTTCTTTAGCAAGCAAGGGTAATTTACGAATGGTTCCGAAAATGACAATCTCTCCAGCAACTCTGACTTAGCATTATCAGTAGGCATGTTGTCGAGCATACTTTGTAAAAGCAACTCAATTTCAACGGTCGTTGTTTCTGTATCATTTTCTACTGGTTTATCCGAGTTCAAATCCAAATAAAGATTGCTGAGAGGAAGACTTGATTCAACCAATTTTAGCAGGCTTTCGATATTGCGATTTGCAGAAGGTATGGTCTCATACAGTATTTCTACAACTGGATGGTCTCTATTTATGGAGTAATATGAGCCGCCACTACGCCCCTTACATCGCTGCCAAACATGCACGATTGAATCTACCATTTCTTTTTTACCTCTATAAACTGATGTATATTCACTGCGTTTTGCCAGTCGTTCGATAATTGTTCCTAAGTTGTTTCTAACTTCTTCTGGTGGTAATGCTGTAGATTTTTTTATATCTAAAGTCCACAAAGTATCTAATTCGTTTGGAATATCAACTTGAACACGTGCCAATTTGGATAACTCTGCTTGCGGTATCATCCTGAACCATGTTCCCCAAATTAAAAGACGTTTATTTCGGTAGACATAAAAACCTTGCTGCTTGCGTAATCCCTCTTTGCCACCAAGTGCAGAAATTTCATTTGCCGAAAGATTAGAAATGTGAGGTAGTATGTAAGAATTGACTATTACATTCGATCCTTCAATATTCAAAACCTCATCGGACATAATCTTAGTATTTCTTCTGATAAGAAAAGGGTCTGCTGGTTCTATTGCGATATTATTCATCGATATTACAATACGTTTTAATCCAAACTCCCCGGCAATATAACGATGAAACACAAGAGACAGATGAACTCGCACGTCATCCATCTTCCTGGCCATCGAGCGATTGAAATTTATTTCACCAATTTGAATTCTATCTAAATTTTCCCAAACTACAAGCGTGCCAGATTCAAATTTGCGTAATTCGTTTATACATGGAATAGCGTTAAATTCCTCTTCCGAATCAAATACAAGCAAAGACCAATCATCTTTTTCGATAACGTGGTCTATATCCCAGCGGCGCGCTTCAATGTTTTCGCCTTGCTTTGTAACAACTGTTAGTGACCTGCATTGTGAAAGTGAGGCTGTTTTTAACCCTAGTCCAAATCGTCCCAAATCATTTGGGGCGCGTTTTTCATTAGGATTTTGGCTTCCATATCGCATTGCGTTATCAATTTCAACTGCATCCATACCACAACCATTATCAAGAATTGCGATGTAGGCCTCACCAATAGGATAAAAGAAAATATCCACATTCGAAGCAAGGGCCGTTATGCTGTTATCAATTAAATCAGCGATGGCGGTTTCTAATGTGTAGCCAATGGCACGAATTGATTCAATTAGAGTTGGCGCACATGGCGGCAACGGCTTTGCTCTCATTTAACCAATCCTATCTATGATTGTTCTGAATCGTTTTTGATGGTTAATATAGTGTCTGAAAAATCGCAATCAAGAACGTAATCTATTTTAACAAAATATCTGTGGTGGCACTTTGACTTTAGAAAATTTTGCGGTCATAGTGGTACTAATCTCGATAACTAATCTTAAACCTTGCTTATCCATATATTTATCAATGGACAATTCCCAGAACTTATTATGACTAATCTTCATTATATTGCATCCAACTACACCCTGCTAACTAAGCTTATTTTACCACATGTAAAGGACAATTTCCAAGATAAAACTCGCAAATACGCAAATTTTCTATTCAAATCATAAGCTCAGATTACGTACAAGATAAGAAAAAAATATCACTACAATAATTTATATCACTTCATGACAATAGCATAGATGTACTTATTTGATGCTTGCTTTTCATGGGATGAAAAAATTATTGCATTTCTATAGCATTTCGGCTACAATAGAATAAGAGTTGCATTATAGCCGAGAGGTGATTGTCTATGTATGTAAAACGACATATTGAAGAAGTGCTGAAAACAGCAATAAACGAAAAGGGTGCGCTTTGCGTAACGGGTGCTAGGCAGGTTGGCAAATCTACTGCTCTTAAAGCATTGTTTACAGATCATAAGGAACTAACCTTGGACGAAACAAGGTTGCTTAGGCTTGCATTGGAACAGCCGGAAGAGTTTTTCGTGCAATTTGAGCCGCCTGTTTTTATTGATGAAATTCAATACGCACCTTCACTTTTCCCATATATTAAGATTCACATTGACAAGACTGGAGAAAAGGGTGCATTTGTGCTTTCCGGTTCGCAGCGATATGAAATGATGTCTAATGTGACCGAGAGTTTGGCAGGTCGAATAAATTTGATAGACCTATATGGGTTATCCCTCCGGGAAATTCTCGGTGACGACTTCCGGGGGGAGTTTATGCCGACACAGGAATTCCTAAAGCAGCGCAAGCCTAAGTCAATCAAGTACAACGAGATATGGGAGAATATATGGCGTGGATTCTTTCCCGAAATTGTAACGGAAAGTCCAAACTTCGCACTTCCTGCTTCGCAGGAACGGCTCTCCGAGCCGCCGGCTTCTTCCGGGTACTGGTCGCGTTTCTATTCAAGTTATATGCGCACATACCTCGATCGTGACGTATCTAAACTGGGACAAGTCGGGAATTTGCTGCAATTTGAAAAATTCATGATTGCAATTGCGGCACGAACGGGTCAGCTACTTAATATTGCAGATGTTGCTAAAGATACAGGTATTAGTCAGCAAACCGCTGAAAAATGGCTCTCTATTTTGATTGCCTCAAATATAGTATTTGCATTAAAGCCATATCATAATAATGTTTTGAAGCGACTGATTAAAACCCCGAAGATATACTTCCTAGATACGGGACTTGCAAGCTATCTAGTGGGTTGGGATAATGCACAGGTTTTACAAAATGGAGCAATGTCCGGTGCTTTCTTTGAAACCTTCGTTATTGGCGAGATAATCAAATCATGGACGAATAGAGAAGGCGTAACACCAAATATGAACTTCTTCTTTTTCCGTGATAAAGATGGTAATGAAATCGACTTGCTTATTAAACGAGGAGATACTCTTTACCCTATCGAAATGAAAAAGCACATTAGTTGCGATAAGAGCGATATAAAAGCATTCAAACAGCTTGACAAAATACCCGACATGAAACGTGGCGAAGGTTGCGTTGTGTGTATGGCAGATGATGTGTTTCCTATAACGTCTACGGATAAAGCTGTGGGAGTGCGTTATCTATAATGAACAGGGGAAGGTGAGCAAGTGGCACGAGCAAGAACTAGAAACACCGTGGATAACAGGAAAATAGCTATATATGCAAGGAAGTCTAAGGTCACAGAAACGGGCAAGAGTATTGAAATTCAAAAAGAAAAGTGCATTTCACTTGCCTGCTCTCAGTTTGATTTGGATAGGGATAGTATTACTATTTATAAAGTTGCCGATACCAAATCAAGTGCTCACCTTGAAAAAGCAGACATCCTTGTATATGAAGATGAGGGCAAGAGCGGCTTTTATGCTGACAGACCTCTTTATAAAAGAATGTTAAAGGATATTGAGAACAACAAAATCAAAGCGGTAATCTGTTACAAGATTGATCGTATTTCTCGGCGTACAGTTGATTTGCTTAATCTCATACAACAGATGGATCAACGAGACATTGCTTTTGTTTCCGTCAGTGACAAAGAACTTGACACTAGCACCCGAACAGGCAAGATAATGATATCCATGCTTAGTGCCATTGCAGAGTTCGAGCGTGACATAATTGCAGAGCGTATCACCGATAACATGTATGAGCTTGCAAAAGAAGGACGTTGGCTTGGAGGCAAATGCCCTCTTGGATACTATTCCAAAAAAGAAAAGCTAGAAGTAGGCGGCAAGAAAACTACAATAAATCATCTTGAACCTATACCTGAAGAGCAGCGTGCTGTCAGACGGATTTTTGAGATGTTTTTGCAAACAAGCTCTTTAACAGGCACAGCAGCCCAACTCAATCAAGATGGTTTCAAAACAAACAATAATAACGATTTTTCCAACATTGCCGTGAAGAATATTTTGCAAAATCCCGTCTATGCTATTGCAGATAAGGATATGCAAAGCTACTTCACTTCATTTGATGTGCCTATATGGGCAGAAAATTCAGCCTTTAACGGCGTGAACGGCATTATGGCGTATAACAAAACCGAACAGTACAAAGATATAGGCGCAGATTCAACTGCCCTCGACCCTCAATATACGCAAAGGTCGTTACGCCGCAACATTAAGGAATGGATTGTCTCCGTCGGTAAACATAAAGGCTTGATTACCGGAGCTGAATGGATTAAAACCCAAAGCATCGTTGCGCAAATCGCCACCGACAAATCTGCAAGACCAAAGGAAGTATCTAAATCGTTATTATCCGGGCTTGTTAGATGTGTCGAGTGTGGTAGCCGGATGTTCGTGCGTGCGGAAAGCGGTCGCTACAATCCTGATGGGTCAATTCGGTTTGGCTACAGATGTGATGTTAAATATCGTAAAAAAGGCGGCTGCGAAAATTCGCCTAACATAAAAGGATATGACCTAGACAATTTTGTTATTGAACAAATATGTAACATGAGTACAGGCGAAAACGATTTTTACGAAGAACTACTCAACACAAAAAGTGCCAGCCAGTTAAAGTCGAAGGGAATAGCCGAAGAAGAACTTGCAATAAAAAAACGCCTCGCTCAAATAGAGCAAGACATCCAAAGTCAAATATCAAACCTGCGAACTGCCCCAGAGGTTGTTAAGCCCTCCATATACACAGATATAGAAGCACTAACCAAAGAGCAAGACGATAAGCGAACTCGTCTCGACACAATCCTAGAAGACGAACGAAACCAAGACAGCCAAATAGCCGATATCGAAAAAGCCAAGCAAACCATAATGGACTTCCCACGGCTAATTAACCTAGTTGACCACGCAGGCAAACTACTACTCCTTAAACGAATAATAGAATGCATAATCGTCAAAGGCGATATCGTTCACATCTTCCTGAAAGGCATGGAAACAGACATAAATTTTCTGAAGGAACAAGAAAGGAGTGATGCGCGTCACACTAAACAAAATAGCATTTTCTATACACCTAGCAGCATACGTTGCAAGTCTGACGTTCTTATCCGGCTTAAACGACCCAACCGCTTTTATCAACCCAATCGTGCCTATGGAAATCAAATCCTCATTATCCTTTGCATGGGTACTGTACTTTTTCACAACATGGGCAACCAACCGCAAGTTATGCTCAATAAGTATGTTCCGAGCGTCCTCACTGCCCGAGGCAAATTCGCGTAAGTATTTCTGTTCATCTTCAGCCGACAGTGGTTTTGGGAAGGAGTTACCACCTGTCAAATGGCCAAACAAAAAAAAGCCCTGTAGAAAATGCAAGAGCCCAAAGAACATCTCATCACCTCCCTCGCGCTTTCATCTTATGCAAGAGAGATGTCCCATGTTCCGAGTTTATAGTCATTAGAGTTTTTGTCAAGAGGAACTTTTTTCAGATAGAAAAAAACCCATAGGCTAAGGCTTAAAAATGCCTTGTTTATGGGGTTTGCTGTTCATAATCTCGATAATTACGTTGTAGGGTTTTCCTGCTTACTGTACGGCAAATTGCTTATACTGTTTAGTAGCCCTCTTCCTCATTTGCAATTAGCAATGTCAATCTGTTTTTGATATATTGACCTTCCGTTATAGAAACGGTATAACAAACTCTTTCAGGCGAAAGACAGTCAACACAGTTACCTGTTGAGACACATGGGGGATTAAAGCCAGCCCTTTTAGCGTTTAGCGGAGCAGACGTATTTCTCGCTCTTTTAAGAGCATCTCCATGCGTTGCAGTTATTTTATTTTTACCTATTACTATATAAACCTTATCGGGGCCATATGTAATAGCAGCAACTCTATTTCCGCTATGGTCGATATTTACAATTCTGCCATCTACAGATACAGCGTTGGAACTTGAAATATAACAATCCGTTAGGAGTGATTTTCGCTTGAGATCTTTTATTTCCTCATTTGTGTTGCCAAAGGTTTTATCATAAACTGTATTGCCTCTGGTGCTAAGTGCTTCAGTAATCTTTATTCTTTTTAATGTCTGTGAATTACCTATGCCGACAGTGCTACCGGGTGAAATTACTTGCAAAAGATGCTTTGTTATATCTTCAAAAGTATCAAACCACAAAACCTCTATATTACGTTGTTCAAAATTTTCTTGTAGCTCCTTAATTGCAAATGAATTGTCCAAACTCTTATTCTCCTTTGCTTAATATAAATTCATAACGCCGCTCACACCAAACACAAACAGCGCAGAAAACAAAATTACACTACCTAAAAGTATAACACACCTACTAACCAAATTACCACACTCATTTTTTCTTTTTTCGTGTTCTTTGGAATAGGTCGGAGTTCGGGGCAGCGCCCCCGCCAAGCCTATAAAATACCACTATAATAGTGTAGCCGATTTTGCTGTAGAATGAAGTAGACGGCGGCGGGGTATAGGCGGTTTTTCCTGTTCCCCGTTATCGGCTGCGTAATGCCACAGCAAAAATCCAGTCTGTCAAGGGCGTAGAGAGCAAACTATTTCTGCGCTTTTTACAGAAATAGTTTGCTCGTCCCTTGATAGACTGGATAGGCGGAACGGACGGTTATGCGGTTGAAATGAAAGAGGGCGAGCGAAAATGTTTCGGAGCCTTCGGAGCATTTTCGCTCGCCAATTCCAATTTCGGTACAACTCTATTTGCCGTTTACTGTAATTACGTTCCGCAAGGGAAATAGTATCGGCACGATGTTCTTGTTATATATTGCAATGTCTGGTATCATTTATATAGGAATTAACGCCTAATTGCATGGGCAGTGATTAGCTAGCACAATTTTTAGATATAGGGCAATTTGCAACATTACATAACGGAGATGTAAACATAGGAGGCAACAGATGAGACCCGACTTGATGATATTGTTATCCATTGCATTTTTTGGCATAAGCTCCATGTTTTTTCGCCGCACGCGAGCAGGTAAGACTGGCGCAAAAAAAGTAGCTTTAGGGCTTACAAGGGGGCAACTTGTTTCTACTGTAATGATGGCACTTTGGCCTTTTCTTTTTGTTGCGATGGAACACATTCACAACCTAGTTGCACCTGATGCGGATCATACCCCAGACTTTTTTCTCGTAATAGTTGCTTACTTTGCCATTGCGTTTCCACTATACAAAATTATCGATAATCGTGAACTTCAGAGAACCGCGGTACAGGGGTTAAATTTTTGTCTGGAAAATCTCAACAAATTACCACAGACATACAACTTACCCAAGTTTGAAATATCCACAATGGTAAAGCGTACAAAGGAATCGCCTCCATGGCTTCACGTTGGGACTTGTGATACTTCGAGAATGCTATTGGCAAACGTCGGGCAAAACTTGTTAGATGCCGGGCATACCGCCAAAGGTATTATTATGTACGAGGCTGTTGACGAAACAATTATGCCATCAGTATTTACACCGCACGATAATTTGACCATTAGCGCAACCATGAATACAGACGGAAAAATAAACAAGCAGGTAACGGCCTCTATTGCGGATGTGTTTGCCTGCAACACTGACGCACTGTGTAAGATGGTTGCAAAGCCCGGTTTGCAGATGATTAGCTTCTCTGCTATAAATTGCAATTCTTCCACTGTGTGCGCAAGCCCGCAAGAGGCAAAAACCGCTGTTGAGCAGATAACGGCAGGGTTGCTGGCACGCTTTAATGCGGGTGGAAATCCGCTTGCTCTTGTTGCGCTAGGCTGCGCTACCGCACTGGAAGGATCAATAGTTAAAATCGCGCAAGCATGGCAAGAAAGCGGCAACGTACCACCCCAATTTATAGACTATGTAAAAAGCATGACCTACCCATGGGTAATGGTTGACAAAACAATTCCCCCCGCGTCTGACCGGGTTGCAAACCTGCTTACGGCGGACGGCCTTGCCAACATAACAAACGTCAGTCCTACACTATTTGTAAACGCCGAGGCTTTCGAATACATTGCAATTGAAGATAAATTTCCAAACCGCCGCCCACCATTGGAAAAAGCTGGTGTTTTGATGACTAATAGAGAAACCGTTCGCAAAATGCTGTTGCTACAGGACTACGCCATGCTACTTAACACAGCCGCGTCAGTTATAGGCGTTTTGCTAAAAATACCCACTGTTGCGGAATGTATGAAAGACGAACGCATAGTAAAACTTCTCCACCAGCTCAAGGATGAAATTTTGCCTGTCGCGCCAACTTTAAGCATTATCGACCCCAAGGAATATTTGGATGAGTTTCTCACACAACGGTTACCTAACCCATATGTTCCCATCAACCCTATAGATATGGATGTTTTTCCGTTTGCTTCGGTTTTGCGGGAGCGCGCAAAGCGTGGTTTTTCGGCCGATAGCCTTGAAGGGATTCCGCTGTATGCGGCGTTGTGGCTACGTAGTCACATGGCCATAGACGACCGTGGTTTGCCGTTAGAGTTGCACACATCTCCTTCTCCGGCATGTGTAGCTGCAGTCGCAAACTTGAAATTGGGCGAAAAAACTGATATTTCCACCATATTATCAAATTCGGACGTTTTTGGCTTAGACCTTTACAGTGCAGGTTTAGGCGAAAAAGTAGATACCCTATTTCGCGAAATTTCTACAAGCAAGGATGCCATTTCGGAGAAATTTAGCGATTTATACTGGTAGAAAACTTGACACTATGCCATCACTGTATTACAATATCTTCGCAACTCGCACCTGTGGCGGAATTGGCATACGCGCTAGACTAAGGATCTAGTGGCCTAACGGCCTTGCAGGTTCAAGTCCTGTCAGGTGCACTCTTGGCGGAGAGCAACATTGGTTTGTATTAAGTACAGTGTTGTTATCCGCGTCTATTTATTAAATTAAGACCGTGGGGTTTTGACTCCGCGGTTTTATTTTATAAAAATACCTGGGGTGGATATGTATCACGCATCATTAATAGGCAAAACATTTACGGATATTTGTGAGACCGGGGCTGTAGGTAAGATTCACAGCGTTTTTGAGTGTGCCGTAAATATACAGATTGACAGGCCTATCAATGGCTTAGTTACGTTGCTTTGTAATAATGCGGATATTATGCCCGCAAACCTAATAGTGCATGCCGCGTGTTGGGAAGAGCCAATGAAGTCAGGCGATACCGTACTTTTTACAAAGGATATTGTTTATGTAAATAACATTCCTGTAATCGGCGGTATTGCTACGGCAAAACAGTGGAAGCGGCTTTCCGACGAAAAAATTGCCACACTTGACAAACCCGTTTTTGATGCAATATTGCATAATTGTAAAGTTGTAGAAGGCTACTTGCATAAAAACGCGCCGCTTGCCGCCCCATTCCCTATCATGCCGCTTTCGTGCGTTAACCCGCTGGAGTTTATTGGGCTGGGGGCAGGACTTACTCCCGCGGGGGATGATTTTTTGGCTGGGATGCTTTGTGGGATAATATTTATGGAAAAATTATTTGGAGTAAAAAATCCATACTTGCCAAAAATATCAAAAACCATTGAAAATAATTTAAACAAGACAGGGGAAATAAGCCGTCACTTTTTGCGCTATGCTTTGGATGGGGAATGGGGACGCAATACAGAGGACTTTTTGGTTGCCTTGACAAAACAATCTTGTTTAGACGTTTTTGATCTAACACAAACCGCTTCTGCGGAAGATACAGTCCCAGGCATATCTAAATGTATTGCAAAAGACCACTACCCCTCATCTCGAGGATCTGCCACTCTTTGTCTCGTTGCGTCCATAAACCGAAAACTATCCTTTGGCGCAAGTTCCGGTGCGGATGAGTTGCGGGGCTGCTTATTTGGCATTACGGAACATGTGACACTGTCACAGTACTAAGGCCGGGCATTTGTGTGTAGGCTCCATTGTGTATGGGGTCTTTTTTTGTTACATTATACTTTGAGCAAATACAAGTTTCTCATTATACTATAGCGGTTTAAATTCAAAACCGTCTTGTGAGTTATAGCGTAAACCGCTGAATCCAGGTAAGTATTTTGAATAATAACGGGCAAAAAGAGCCCGTTATTAATTCAAAATACTATAACCCGCAACAAAATCATAATCTACGATACATATCAACTGGTGACTGTGAGTCACCAGTTGACACCATAGGAGGAAATTGATTAGCGTCCAAAGTATAAAATTGCTATAATAGACTTTATCCGAAAACTGGAAGTGGCGCGCAAAATCGTGCGTTTCCTTCTCATTTCCGATAGAAGTCCAATGATATTAAGGAGTGTGAATCACTTGGGCATTTTTGTAAAAATCAAGCAGCGTTTCTACCAGGATTCGTTAAAACTTATGCGAATTTCCGGGGAAATGCAGGCCGTGGCCGATGTAATGCAGGCGTTTGCGTTTATGGGGACGGATATTAACAAAAAAACGCGGATACCTGCGGAGATTTTAACTGCGGAAATTAATGCCGCGGGGGCAAATGATCTAATTCTTATGGTAGAATGCGACAACAAGGAAACAGCCGACAAAGCACTTTTCGAGTTTGAAGCAAGGCTGTCCGCGCCAGCTGCGAGTAAGACTACAAAGACGCAATTCGCCGCAGTAGCAGCGGTTACCCCAAGCGACGGGATAATACCAATACCATCATTGTTTACGCCAGTGCACAAAGTATCCGGCGGGTTGGATACTTTCAACAAGCCCCTTTCGCACAGTAATCCCGAATTACAAAAAAAGTGGAACGAAATAACCGCAAAGCGTTACATAATAGAAGCCGCCAACCAAAAAGCCGTACGCAAAGTAATAGACGCACAACCAGTTTGGGTGGATGTAGGCTTGGCAATTGACGTGATACCGGGCTTTAAGCCAAACACGATTGTACATGCGGGCCCGCCCGTTACATGGGAGAATATGTGTGGGCCAATGAAAGGCTCTGTTATTGGCGCATTAATATATGAAGGAAAAGCTGCCACTCCGGAAGAAGCCGAAAGACTTGCCGCTTCCGGCGAATTTGAGTTCGTACCGTGTCATCACTTGGGTGCGGTTGGGCCTATGACCGGAGTTTTTACGGCAAACATGCCGGTTATCGTAATAGAAAACAAGGAAAACGGTAACCGCGCGTACAGTATTTTTAATACAGAGGGCAAAGGCAAGCCGTTTAGTTTTGGCGCGTATGGGCAGGATACTCAAGAGCGGCTGCAATTTATCAAAAACGTAATGGCACCCGCATTGGGCGATGCGGTGCGCAGTGCAGGCGGTATCGACTTAAAGGCAATAATCGCCCAAGCCCTGCATATGGGTGACGACTGCCATAACAGATTGATAGCCTCAACCGGGCAGCTATGGAAGCAGGTTGCGATTCAGCTTGCCAAAAACAATGTCCCGTACGATATTTTTGCAGGTTTGGCTGCCACTTTCAGCTTAAACAACTGGTTCTTCCTCAATTTCTCCATGGCGGCGTGTAAAGCAAGCCTTGACGCGGCGCGGGGAATCCCGGGAAGCACAATGCTAACCGCAATGGCGCGCAACGGGACGGAAGTAGGCATTCAAATAAGCGGGCTCGACGGGCAGTGGTTTACCGCACCCGCGCCAATGGTAAACGGGCGATATTTCCCCGGCCGTTCCGCAGAAGACGCAAACCCCGACCTTGGCGACAGCGCTATAACAGAAACCGCGGGCATCGGAGCTTTTGCGATGGCCAACGCTCTCGGCATGACACAGCTCGTAGGCGGCACCGTTGACGAAGCGATAGAAATCTCAAAAAAAATGCACCGTATTACCGTAGCCAAAAGCGAGGCGTTTACCGTGCCGCTGTTTAACTTTGAAGGCACCCCCACAGGTATAGATATGCTCAAGGTGCTGGAAACAGGCATCACCCCATATATAAACACAGGCATCGCACACAAAAACCCCGGTGAAGGTATAATAGGCGCGGGAATTGTGAACATGCCAATCGAGACATTTGAGAAAGCACTTTTAGCGTTTAGCATATAGGAGGCTCGTAACATGTGGAAATACATACTAAAAAGGCTTCTGTCCCTAATCCCAGTTATCGCCGGTGCTATCTTGATTGTTTACATAATCATGAACATAGCCCCGGGCGACCCAGCAAGGATGGCTTTGGGTGACGAGGCAAGCGAATACGCCATACACGAATGGCGAGAGGCCCGCGGGCTTAACGACCCATTATTGGTGCGGTACTTCCGGTATTTGTTTGGGGTGTTCCGCGGAGACTTTGGATATTCCTACGGGCGCGGACAGGCTCCTGTTTTTGGGCAAATAATGGAACTCTTCCCCAATACGGTTTATCTGGCTATGGTTTCGACGCTTATAACTATTTTGCTATCGTTTCCGCTTGGGATTTTTGCCGCGCTCAAGCAAAACACTTGGTTCGATGGTGTTTCTATGTTTGTAGCACTTATTGGCGTTTCCATGCCCACGTTCTGGCTTGCGTATCTTTTGCTTATATGGTTCTCTCTCGGCACAGGATGGTTCCCTTCCTTTGGGGCGGATACGTTGCGTTCTGTTGTACTGCCCGCGGTTTCTTTGGGCTTTGGCAGTATGGCAGGGATGGCACGCACCACCCGTTCTTCTATGCTTGAAGTTGTACGGCAGGACTATATTAGGACTGCGCGTGCCAAGGGGATTTCCGGTGCCAGGGTAATTCGCAAACATGCAATCCGTAACTCACTTATTCCCACACTTACGGTGGCGGGTATTCAAATAGGCAACCTGCTTACGGGCACCGTGGTTATCGAGCAAGTTTTTGCATGGCCGGGTATCGGACGGCTTATGGTGCAGGGGATTCTTGCAAGAGATTTCCCTATTGTACTGGGCTGCATGGTACTGTTTACTTTAACATTTGCGATTGTTAACCTCGTGGTTGACCTTGCGTATGCGTATGTTGACCCGCGTATCAGGGCTAGATATTCGTAGGAGGGTTTATGGAGTTCAAAAAAAGAAGCCAATGGGCAGATGTTTGGCGCAGGCTAAAAAGAAATAAAATGGCAATGGTAGGCCTTGTAGTTTTTGGGCTTATTTGCTTAATATCAATTACCGCGCCGTTATTTTTGAATTATGAAACGGATGTTATCGGGATAAATGTACGCAACAGGCTGCAGCATCCTTCCAGCGAAAATTGGTTTGGCACTGATTCCATGGGGCGCGATGTTTTTGCCCGGGTTATTTGGGGCTCTAGGTTATCGTTGTCAATTGGATTTGCGGCGGCGGGGTTCTCGTTGCTGCTTGGCGGGATTTTAGGAGCTTTGGCCGGGTATTACGGCGGTATTTTGGATAATATTCTTATGCGCGTTATGGATATTTTTCAGGCTATACCTGCTACTTTGCTTGCGATTATTATTGCGGCAACACTTGGGCCAAGTACACCCAACTTAATTATCGCGCTTGCGGTATCGTTTTGCCCGTCGTTTGCCAGGGTTATGCGCGCACCTATTCTGGTAGTGCGGGAGACAGAATATATCGAAGCGGCACGGGCTATTGGCGCTAAGCCGGGTAGGATTATATTGAGCCACGTAATTCCCAACAGCCTGGCACCGATTATTGTGCAAACGACGCTGTCTATCGCTATCATGATACTTATTGCGTCGGGGCTTAGCTTTCTTGGGTTTGGAATTCAGCCGCCTGTTCCGGAATGGGGATCTATGCTTGCCGGGGCACGAGGATATATCCGTGACCATAGCTATCTAGCGTTGTTTCCCGGGCTGGCAATTATGCTCACGATTTTGTCACTTAACTTACTTGGGGATGGGCTGCGGGACGCGCTTGACCCTAGGTTAAAATAGGAGGACATTTATAATGGAAGATACACAAACCATAACCAAGGAACTTACACTGGAAATTAAAAATCTAGTAGTAGAATACCGCACCCATGACGGCACGGTTCACGCGTTAAACGGCATGGATTTGGAAATAGAAAAAGGCCAGACCCATGGCCTTGTTGGCGAAACCGGTGCGGGAAAAACAACCGCGGGGCTGTCTGTACTGCGGCTTATCTCTAGCCCGCCGGGGGTTGCTGTAGATGGGGTTATTAGACTAAACGGCGAGCTGATATTAGACAAAACGCCCAAAACCGAGCAAGAAATATCCGAAAACACCGAAGTGGATGCACACGAAACCCCGATACTAGAAAAAACTCCCCAAACTAAGCCGGAAACTCTCGAAGCGGATGTGCAGGAAAAAATCCAACCAGAGCGTGAAAAAACCGAACGAGAAATGCAACAAATCCGCGGCAAAGTAGCATCTATGATTTTCCAAGACCCTATGACCAGCCTAAACCCTGTTCTAACGGTGGAAGACCAAATTGCCGAGGTTATCGAGCATCACGAGAAAGTAAGTTATAAACAATCCATAGAAAAAGCACGCGAAATGCTTGAACTCGTGGGTATTCCAGGCAGCCGTGGCACGGATTTTCCGCATCAATTCTCCGGCGGAATGAAACAGCGTGTAGTTATAGCTATGGCTCTCGCCTGCAATCCCGGCCTTCTTATTGCGGACGAGCCTACCACCGCACTGGATGTAACCATTCAGGCTCAGGTGCTTGAAATGATGAAAGACCTCCGCGAAAAATACGACACATCCATGCTAATGATAACCCATGACCTTGGCATTGTTGCGGAAATATGCGATGTAGTTTCCGTTGTGTATGCCGGCAGGGTTGTGGAACACGGTACGCTTGAGGATATCTTCGACAACACAAGACACCCCTACACCGAAGGGCTGTTCAACTCACTGCCTAACCTCAGAGACAGAAAAGCTAAACTTAGACCCATCAAAGGGCTCATGCCAGACCCAAGCAACTTACCCACAGGCTGCCCGTTCCATCCAAGATGTGATTACGCAACAGAAATATGTTCGCAACAGCAGCCTAAAAAAATATACAGAACCGAAAGGCATTATACCGAATGCCATTTATACAACAGCGAAAATATAGTCGAAGGTAAGGTGATAAGACGATGAGTACTTTGGAGCCTCAGGGCAAACAAGCAACAGCGCCACCTTTACTGCAAGTGCAAGGCTTGAAAAAATACTTCAAAACAAAACGGGGAATGCTCCACGCCGTCGATGATATTTCCTTTACCATAGAGCGAGGCCGGACTCTTGGTATCGTTGGAGAATCCGGCTGCGGAAAATCCACCGCCGGGCGCGCCATCTTGCGTCTGCTTGAGCCCACCGGTGGGAAAGTGTTATTCGAAGGCGAGGATATCGCCCGGCTTAGCGAAGACCAAATGCGAAAAAAGCGCAAGGACATGCAGATAATTTTCCAGGATCCGTTCGCGTCACTTAACCCACGCAAAACCGTAAGCGAGACCATTGCCGAGCCGCTTATGATAAACAAAATTATTACGGACAAGAAAAAGCGCATGGAGCGAGTGCTTGAAATAATGGACATAGTCGGCCTTGCGGAGCGGCTTGTTAATACCTACCCCCACGAGCTGGACGGCGGACGGCGGCAGCGCATTGGCATTGCGCGCGCACTTGCGCTAGACCCCAAATTTATCGTTTGCGACGAGCCTGTTTCCGCGCTGGACGTTTCCATACAGGCGCAAATACTTAATCTTATGAAGGAACTGCAGGAGTCGCTTGGGCTAACATACATGTTTATCACCCACGACCTATCGATTGTAAATCATTTTTCGGACGATATTGCGGTTATGTATCTTGGGCGTATTGTGGAAATGGCTTCGGCCGAGGAGCTTTTTGCCAACCCGGTTCACCCGTATACAAAGGCGCTGCTTTCCGCGATACCGGTACCGGATATTCATTACAAAATGGAACGGATACTGCTCAAGGGCGAGGTAACATCACCGATAGAGCCGCCTAATATGTGCCGGTTCGCACCAAGATGTGTGCATTGTATGGATAAATGCAAAGCGGCAGAACCCGCGCTTACGGAAGTTAGCCCCGGGCATTTTGTTTCTTGCTTTTTAGTAAATGACGAAGAACTATAAAAACAGGAGGTCGATTTTCTTGGCAATTTTTACAAGAGTCAAAAAACGTTTCTACCAAGACTCACTAAAACTCATGCGTGTATCGGCAGAAATAAAAGAACTGCCGGGCGTACAGCAAGCGTTTGCCTTCATGGCAACGGAAAACAACAAAAAATCCCGTATTCAGGAACTGTCAATGAATGATGAAGTACGTGCCGCGGGTGCCGACGACTTAGTGCTTATCGTAGAATGCGAAACCACAGAGGGCGACAACATCGCCCATGGCAATCGTATGTTAGACGAATTCGAAAACCGCATTGCGTCAACCAGTTCCCAAAACACAAACGAAACCAGCGAAGCCCGCCATACCACATTAGAGCAAGGTAAAACTCATGTAAACGCCAACCTTGCGGTAATATCCGTACCCGGCCCATATGCTGCGGTACAAGCAATGACAGCCCTTTCCCAAGGCATGAACGTAATGCTATTTAGCGACAACGTATCCGTTAAAGATGAGATAATGCTAAAAGACTATGCCGCCACGCAAGACCTATTAGTAATGGGCCCCGACTGCGGTACGGCAATAATCGACGGCGTACCGCTATGCTTCGCTAATGTGGTAAAGAAAGGCAACATAGGCGTAATAGGCGCGTCAGGCACAGGCACACAAGAGCTAACCGTGCTTTTAGACGCGGCAGACTGCGGTATAACCCACGCAATAGGCACAGGCGGGCGCGACTTGTCGGAAGAAGTTGAAGGGCGCACCATGCTTGCCGCGCTCAAACTACTGGCGCAAGACCCCGCAACCGAGATAATTGCGATAATATCAAAGCCTCCTGCGGCACAAGTTGCCGACCGTGTGTTAGAAGCCATAAAAGCCACAGGCAAACCCGCTGTTTTAGCATTTTTAGGCACGGCTTCCGCAAAAATAACCGATAACATTTACGTAGCAGGTACGATAGAAGCAGCAGCGGCAAAGCTCGTCGCTATCTGTAAGGGTAACGACCCGGAAAAAGCCACGGTAATATACCAACGCATGACGTTTGAGTACAGTATGTGGGATAAATTCTTGCCGTCACAAAAAACTATCAAAGGCCTGTTTACAGGTGGTACTCTGGCAAGCGAAGCAAAGGCCATACTTGCAGGTATAAACGCGGACATAATCGATCTTGGCGACGACGAATATACACGCGGCGCGCTTCACCCGATGATAGACCCATCTAACCGCAATAACCATATAATAGCCGCTTTCACCGACGAAAGCGTGGCAATTGTACTATGCGACGTAGTGCTGGGCTACGGCAGCCACCCAGACCCGGCAGGCGAACTTGCAAAAGCAATAGCCGCCGCAAAGGAAAAAACCAACGCCCACAAAATAGTAATTGCAGTAGTGGTAGGCACAGAAGCCGACCCGCAAGCTAAAAACAGCCAAATAAAAGCTTTAGCCGCCGCAGATGTTCTTGTACTGCCATCCAACCAATACGCGGCAGAAGTTGCGGCTAATTTCGCAAAAAAACTACAGGGGGTACAATAATGGCAAACAATCTGCTTAATCAAAGACCCAAAATAGTAAACGCAGGGCTGGAAATTTTTGCAAACGACCTACAAAAACTAAATGTCGAAAACGTTCACCTGGATTGGCGGCCACCCGGCAGCGGCAAAATGGAAATTAACGAGCAGCTTAAAAATGTGCTAAAGCGCAAGGATGTAATAGACGCCGCAAACAAAAAAGCACTGGAAAAAGTACTTGCCGCTCAACCTGTTTGGACGGACGTGGGGCTTGCCCGGGATATGATACCCGGCTTTACAGAAAACACAATTGCCCACGCCGGGCCGCCTGTCACATGGGAAAATATGTGCGGCCCCATGCAAGGCTCTGTCATTGGCGCGTTAATTTTCGAGGGTAAGGCTGCAAACGAAGAAGAAGCCCGTAAAATTGCTCCCACCATGGACTTTGTTCCGTGTCATAGCCTAAACGCTGTAGGGCCTATGACGGGTGTTTTTTCCGCAAACATACCTGTATACAAAGTGGAAAACATTGAGCATGGCAACATCGCCTATTCGCCGTTTAACACACAGGGCAAAGGCAGGCCATTTTCCTTCGGTGCATTTGGCGAGGACACGCAGGAGACGCTGCGCGGCCTACGCGATCAAATGTTACCCGCGCTAAAAAAAGCCTTGCAAGTGCGAGGCGAAGGCATAGACCTAAAAATGATAATAGCCCAAGCCCTTCACATGGGCGACGACTGCCATAACCGCCTTGTTGCGGCAACGGGGCAGTTATGGAAAATTCTTGTACCCGAGTTAGCAAAATCAGGGATCAACCACGGCTTGCTTACAGGCCTTGCGTATTCCATTCAGTTTAACAACTGGTATTTCCTTAACCTGTCTATGGCGGCATGTAAAGCCACTTTGGATGCCGCGCGAGATATAGAAAACTCCACAATGGTAACCGCAATGGCCAGAAACGGCACAGAAGTAGGCATACAGGTGAGCGGCACAGGCAACAAATGGTTTACCGCAAAAGCACCGATGATACGCGGCATGTATTTCCCCGGCTTTACCGAGGAAAACGCCAACCCCGATATGGGAGACTCGGCAATTACCGAGGCGGCGGGAATTGGAGCGTTTACAATGGCGGCAGCACTGCCTATGACCCAGCTCGTGGGCGGTACGATCCAAGACGCGCTTAACTTTACAAAAGACATGCGCAAAATCACTCTTGGAGAAAACCCTGCTTTTACAGTTCCGACTCTTAACTTCGTAGGCGCGCCCACGGGTATCGATGTAATAAAGGTAGTGGAAACAGGTATCGAACCGATAATTAACACAGGCATTGCAAATAAGGAAGCAGGACAGGGCATGGTAGGTGCTGGGCTTGTAAACTTGCCTGTGGAAGCGTTTGAAAAAGCGCTTGCGGAAATAGCGAACGCGTAATTTATAGGCGACAGTTTGCCACTCCCACAAAAGTCCACATGCGAATTTTGTGGGAGCGGCAAATGCTATTGGAAGCAGTATAAGTATTTTCCAAATATTGTCTCAAGTTGAAGCATGCGAAATTTTTAAATTTACTGTTGACATTTTCTTGTGGAAATGCTATACTTTCTTTCGGTCAAGCGACTACGGCCCGTTGGTCAAGAGGTTAAGACACGGCCCTTTCACGGCTGAAACAAGGGTTCGATTCCCTTACGGGTCAATAAGTTTATGCGTGTTTCCCTAGGTAATGCGCATTTTTGCTTTATGCAATCAAACCAACCATGGCGCCATAGCCAAGTGGTAAGGCAGAGGTCTGCAACACCTTTACCGCCGGTTCAAATCCGGCTGGTGCCTTAGAGAAAATCCCAGTAATCATCACGATTGCTGGGATTTTTATATTTTACGAGTACATGTATTTTTTCTAGAATAAGAGTTCGCTTTCAGCAAAAAAACCTGTAAACACACTCCAATATTCACCATCGCACAAGCTTTTAAGATATAAAAAAAGCCCGTAATCACGGACTTTTCAGATAAGCGCGAAACGAGATTCGAACTCGCGACCCTCGCCTTGGCAAGGCG
>Ga0123352_10001973_pt1 | contig 28086 bp, 22 predicted proteins | sample TergutLab28metaG_FD_89700 | JGI IMG/M metagenome (GOLD analysis project Ga0123352, IMG submission 89700) | Labiotermes labralis P1 segment gut microbial communities from Petit-Saut dam, French Guiana - Lab288 P1 | ecosystem: Host-associated > Arthropoda: Insects > Digestive system > Gut ... | reverse complement strand
TGCACAAATACTTGTTTTATAATAAGTTTATTATATTCCTCTATATGTTTCGAGCACTGTTGTGCTCATCATCAGGAGGTCAAATTGTATTATACAGCATCTGTTATCATCACACTGAAACAAGTGAGTGGTCTAAAATTACTAAAATACAATTCTATAATTATGAGCACATAGTAGTGAATGTTATATGTTAATTTTTCAGGTGTAATATACAGTAATCACACCCGAAAAATTCATACATAAATGTTACTACTATGTGCTCATATTTATAGAATTGTATTTTAGTAATTTCAGACCACTCATTTGTTTCAGTGTGATGATACCAGATGCTGTATAATACAATTTGACTTCCTGATGATCAGCACACAGTGCTTGAGACATGTAGAGGAATATAATAAACTTATTATAAAACAAGAACTTGTGCATTAAGTTGGTCAGTTGCTAAGATTATACTGAGATGCGCAGTCAGCAAAACATAAAAATTTGCAAGATTCTGTAGTATTGCAGCTTTAAAAATATGATGCTCTAAGAATGTCATATTCTTAGAGCAGCTACTAGCAGAGTTGCAGACTCACTTGCCCTAATCACCTGCAGCTAAGAGTGTTTAACAATTGACCTTCTAACAGTAAGGATTGTTCCTTGTTACAGTTTGAACTGGTACGTCCAACGTCCATCCAGTGTATGGTAATTGGTGCAGTTGTAATGATGGTGGTGTGCTTCTTCTTCATACCTAACATCCTCTGCTGTCTCTGGGTCGCCCTGTCCATTGTCTCCATCGAGGCCGGAGTTGCAGGATACATGTCACTGTGGGGGGTGAACCTAGATTCTATCTCGATGATCAATCTCATCATGTGCATTGGTTTCTCGGTTGATTATACCGCACACATTTGTTATGCCTACATGTCTTCTAAAGGAAACACCCCTGAAGACCGTGTAAAAGAAAGTCTGTATGCCCTAGGACTGCCTATTGTCCAAGGTGCTAGTAGTACAATTCTTGCAGTTATAAGCCTTGTTCTTGCAGGTAGTTATATTTTCTTGGTGTTTTTCAAGATGGTGTTCCTTGTAGTGTTCTTTGGCGCAATGCATGGCCTCTTCCTACTGCCAGTATTGTTATCCCTCTTTGGTCCTGGTTCTTGTACCGCCTCCAAGAAGCAAAAGTCAGCAGGAATGGAGCCCTCTGACTCAAGGCATCCTTCTGATGTGGAGAAAACATTCCCTCACCCATTTTGTATTCCCCATCCTTCACTGAGCCCAATAAATCACAGTAACCTTGTGTATAGGAGTACAAATGGTGAGCTGAAATCTTCAACACCAAAGTATTTTGCAAAGTGTAGTGAAGGAGGTGATGGAAAAATTGGAAATGGTCCACACTTTGGCATCCCACTTCCTGGTCTTCCCACTCATATGATGACATACAGTGGAGTAAAGTATGGCGATACATCAGGCTCACTGGATAGAGATCTGGGTTTAGGAACGTCTGGAGAAGAATCTAGTGAGTCAAGCTCAAATAAATCACAGCGCCGTCTGCAACAGAGGGAAGAGGCAGGGAAAGACTTCGAACAGCTCAAGCATTACAAAGATGGCTGGCAGAAGTCACCTTCATCCCATGCAGTTGGAGGACAGACACGATGGGGAAGGCCACAAGAATTCCAGCCTCCACACCTTATGGAAGTATACAATAATTCTGGATATCTTAGTGATGAGGGAGGTTGGCATTACAGCAGAAGGGACAGAGTTCCTGCGTGGCGTAGGAACCACCCACATGAAGATGCTAGGAAATATTTATCTAGGTCTCAGTCACAAAACGGTCATTACCAACATCATCACTCACGCAGTGTACCAGGTTACATAGGGGAAATGAAGTTTCCATGACCAAGGAACAGACCCCTAACATAATAGCTCAAAAGAAATGGAAAAAATTGTCCTACCAGTGACTTATCACAAATGGGCTACAGTACGAATAATGTGGCTGCATATAGCATATGGAAGATCTGAATATCAAATGTAGTAACTGGTTGGCAAGATGTGGTTAAAGAACTGACATCTTGCTTCATGAGTCGACTTGCAGATAAGTTTGAGACTTACGCATAACTGAGCAATGATAGCTGCACGTACCCTTATTTCACTGCCGTAGCCTGCTACCCCAGGAGGGGGTGTTGGAGCTCAAATGTTGTATATATGATTGGGCCAAAGGTGACAACCTGAAATACAGTGAGTTGCTAAGGAACCTCCATATAAGTCACCAATATTTTTATTTCAACCAAGCAGTTGGAGTGAACTATAGTAAATCCCACATAACATAGATAATGTTGATGATGATGATGATGGTGATTAGCATTGTACTGGACAAGTAAGGTAAAGGGAGAAACAAGAAATGTTTATATTATTTTTGGAACCAACCATTTGGAAGACTATGAATGTGATTGAGGACCCCAGAGAAATAAGTTGTGAGGTTATCAAGTGGAATGAGCTGGCTGAAAATTACGTAGATTTTAGGTTTTGATTTTAGCAGCATTGAACAAATGTCAGTGTATAGACAGCCATGCATGTGTTGTGTCTGGTATTCGGATGTTAAAACGTATGGCAGCCAAACATGAGCCAGAAGGTGAGGGTTCAAGTACTTGCTCATCTGAAGGTGTGTGTACTGTGAAATGTTTTATCAAAGCCAAAGATACTAGCAATATGTAAAAAGACTATTTACTTAAACCTTTAAAACCCAGTAGTAACCATATTTACCACCTACTTTAACACTCAATACTCTGCATTTTGCCAACACTGTATGTATTTGTTTTGTATGATTTTTACAATAAACAGTAATTATTTCCCTCTGCAGCCTGAATGAACTGGTATTTTTAACAGAGATGCACTACAAACTGAAGTTCTGAGTATTATAATAGTACATAATTATTCAAATTAATTTTCTGATTCAGAATGTTCAAGCACATTAATAATGGTTTATTCTGCCTTAAATTTGTGCTAAGGATGCACCTCCATGGAGTTAGTTACTTAAATTGTTGCCACATCCTGTCTTCCACTAAACAACACAAATTTCATGTGTTTGTTATTCTGACATTCCTGTATTTATTGATCCTGGTGCAGTGGTAAGTGTTCGCTTCATGAAACCTATACATGAACTGCATGTTTCATGCGGAATTGTTACCAAGTTGAACTGTTCCATTGATCACGTTACAGATCGCATGTGATCCACATTAACTAATATGTTCCAGCACAATTATTTATTTATTTATTTTATTTTTTTTAATGATATACAAGATCTTAGTCATGATTCAAATTCTGGACGTTGTCTGCTGTACCATTCTCAGTAGGGGTACGCAGTGGTGCAGTTGGTTGAAGCACTGCGCTACAAGCCAGAAGGTCACGGGTTTGATTCCCAATGGTGTCATTGGAATTTTTCATTGACATAATCCTTCCAGCTGCACTATGGTCCTGGGGTCGACTCAGTCTCTAACAGACATGAGTACCAGGAGTACTTCCTGGGGTTGAAGGTGGCCGGGGCTTAGGGCTGACAACCTTTCCGCCTTCATGTGCCAATTGTCTTGAAATCTGGAAACCTCAACCTCCTGGAACCCTCAGGGCCTGTCCATACCTTTAATGGGATTGCTTTGCTTTGCTTCATCACTCTCACTTGTGGGTGGTTTCTCACAACAGTGATTGCTCTTCAGCATGCTTGTCTCCTCCTCCATCACTAACTGGGCAATTTCAATTTGACACCAGCATGTCTCTTGGGAGAAAATGAATCTATGTAGTTTCCGCGTGTCTGAGAAATACGAGTTTGGTAGTATCCAGCGAATGCTTCCGTTTCTGCCTGTTAAACACTTTGTCTATGTCTGTATTATTGTCTTTTTCTCGCCCTTTTATATTTATTGTTGTCCTGGTGTCTGCACTTCATTGTGGTCTTCAATAGCTTCAAGTGTTTTGGACCATAATGATCATGGATGGTTACTGTCACACTCCTTCCTCTCGTTTTCATCCATTTTGATGACATTTGACTCAATCCTGTCATAATAATATTATCATTTAAGATTGTTCGATTGTAATTATTTAACAGCGCTTACTTTGAAAAATCATATGAGGCAGAAAAACTTCCTTCTGTTGTGCCCATTACCAGCTTCTATATCTCTTGGCATCATTCTCACCCTGCATTATTATTGGTTTAATACCGCTCAGATAAGTGAAGTATGAATCTTTCTATAATTTTCCACTTTTTAGTGACTATTGAAAATGACAAGAGACTGTCCTGCTATCTAGTTTTGCGTCTTAATTGGTTTTGTATTACTAGATACACTGTCCACTCTTTGCCTGAATTAATTGTACAATTTTCCCATCCTGTGACCACTTGATTTGCTTCCAGATTATAGAAATAAAATTTATTACATTTGTTACAGGTTTCTTGTTACAGGTGATACTCATTCAACAGTTTGTCACAGCTTTCGAGCAGGTTTTATGACAACTGGTCCAACTGTATGAGAAGTGTTTGTGTGTGTGTGTGTGAAACAGTTTGGGAAAAATTGCATCCTGCATATTTGCCTGAACACACTAGCGAAATATGGGAAGAAGGAGCTCGAGGATTCTAAAAAAAATGGGATTTCCCGAGTTGCATTTACAGTACTTATGGCAAACATGTGACATTCAAATGCCCATGTGAAAGTGGGTCACCACATTTCTCTACCTGCAGAAGTTCTCAGCAGTGCTCATGATACTTAATGGACCAGACTACAAAAGTAAATATCTGTATATATCGTAGGGTATGGTAAAAATTGTGAGGGGGTATTTTTGAGCAGTCTGTCATGGGAAGGAAATCTGAAGCAGGAACACTAATGTTCCAGATGACAAGCCAACAAAACCCCGCATGTATTGACTGGTCATACTTTTCCCTTAAAGAGTTGCACAATGTGGCATTATCTTTAGAGGCAACAAAACTAGATGGGTAGGAGGGAAACTATAACTACAGACTGTGCTGTGTGAGGGATGTTGTAGAAAATGCCTGCAGAATATCAGCGCAGAATTGGGGATCTGTATTGTAGACTGCTGTAAATGAATGTTGAGGTCGCTAAGTTACTTGTTAAAGCCACATATGTCTTGCCAAACTATTTGAGAACCAAGTCTGGAAATTCTGAATGCTTAGAATAAATGGAACCTTCAGAACTGGTTCTGAGTGCTTTGACTGAAATGGAAATTGAAGAAAGCAGAGAACCTGATGTGGCTGTCCATGCTAGGCAGAAATTTGTGGACTTTTAATTAAGCTTAACTAACAAATTGCTGAACGAATAATGTAGAATAGAATAGAACACAAAAGGATGGGCACTGAGTGAACCATGCACTTCAACCGTGATCAATATTTTGTATGGCCCTTGAGCTCATTTGTTCAGCAGTCCCTCACCTTGAACAAAGTGCAGTATCTTGCTGAAAGAGTTGTCTTTAAAGTCTCCAGGCTTTGTAAAGGCACCTGGATCTTAATGTGGCCAGAGCCTCAGTCATGCCTTGTGAGGCCATTTCAGATGCCTACTTGCATCTGTCACACTCAGGAGTATTTACCAGCCACAGTTTGAATAGGTATCCTTTTAAATTACAGTGTCCTGTTATCAGCCTTGTCAATATTCTGAGCTGGTTTCTAATCAGGTCCTCAGCTGTATACACAGAGGGTTTTCTAAGAAAGCCCTTAGCTTGCATGTGCCCACGTATGGACTGCCAATGCTCCTCTTGTCCTGCTGGTCCAATTAGGTTTTGCCAGTTTCAACAGAGATTGGTGGCAGTCCCAGATTAATTTAGAATTTATCTGGAAGCTGTCAGGTGTCTTGATGGCTGTCTGACTTCCAGAAAGAATACAAATGTTTCTACCTGTGTAGCCATTCTCTGTATTCTCCACTATGCAAGCCTTAATGACATATATTTGAGCTTGGAATACTGTGTTGTGGAGCCCAAGACTGCTACTGTGCCCCCTTCTTGAGCCCCATCTACACACTCGGGCACCAGTGCCATTATTGGTTTTGGAACTGTCTGTGTACCAGACCAGGCCCCCTTTGTTGTCAGGGTTACACCCAACCTCCAATTCACATTTGTCAGGGAACTTGACTGTGAATGGCTAGTGTTATGCATGTCTTGGAAGCATCCTGTCATCCTTCTTCTGTAGGGTGGGTTCTCACTCCATATCCTGAAATTTTTTGGTGTGACCAAAGTCAGTGGATTTAGGACGTCACTTTTGGTCACATGTTGGAGTTTAGATCCACACCTGGGCCTCTGTCTCATTTATCACGTGAAGGGGACTAAGTCCCAGTAGGGCTTCAATTGCAGTTGTTGAGGTTGCCTTCATTGCCAGACAGGCCAATCTGTGTAACTTACTGAGCTCAGTCCTGCTGACGATGTATCTGACCCTCAACCACCAAACTGTGGGACCATAGGTCAACACAGATCTGATCACCATGTTAGTGATGATGCTATGCACAATCCTGGGCTTTTCAGACCACAAGTTTTACCTAAAAGCTCTGTAGGCCTTGTTCGTCACATTTTTCAGCTGTGCCTTCCACATCAATCCCTTGTCCAGAATAAGTCCAAGTTATTTGACCTCATTAGTCAGCTGTCATGTGTGTTCAGAGAGGGTTGGTTCCTTCAGGCCCCTAAAATCTTTTTTTTTTTTTTGGGTGAATGGTAGTATTACCATCTTTTGTGGATTGATAGAGAGCTGAGTCACCACACCACTGTTTTACAATACAATATAATACAACTGTATCATATTGTATTGTACAATACAAGCTCTGAGACGGAGTTGGGGAATTTTCCGCGGATTAGGAGAGTCAAGTCATCTGCACACCCCATTGTATAACAGCCATTCTCATTGAGTCCTCATATGAGTTCGTCCAAAACAAAGCTTCACAACAGAGGCGATAGAACGCCCGTCCTGTGGACAGCACCTCACCACAGATCCCTCCAGAGTTTCTCCTGCATGCGTGGCTGTAATTTTCCTGCCACCCAGCATAGAACCAATACACAGACAGATCGTGGCTCCAAGCCCATGCGTTTGGTAACTTTTATTGTGGTGTCAGATGAAGCGTTATCAAAAGATCCATCAATATCCAGGAAAGCTCCAAGTAAGACTTCCCTGTTTTTCACTGCCTCCTTATCATGTGTGATCACATGCTGCATTGCTGTTTCTGTGGACTTCCCAGGTTGATACGCAAATTGGTATCGATGTAGATGCCGCAGCTTTGTATGAGGACGTACGGATGTTTGAGAAACTGGCAGCCCGAACTGGATTTTCGAAAAATTCTACGAAGCATGGCATCATAGGCGGTGATTTAGGCGGATTGGAATGAGAACGCGGAAGGAATTAGCAGAACCCAGGCGTTTATAAGAATATTGCTATGGGATAACGGTTACACACAGGTAGTCCGACCTGAGGGGATGTGTTGCTGGATGTTTACCTTGTCCAGCCCGAAAATTCGCTTGTTTCCTGCTGCATTGTACATGGGATCAACGACCATTGCGGGGTACTACTGGAAGTAGAATGGGGCGAAATTTGCCGTGCGCCACAAGTGGAAAGATGAGTTCCGGTGTACCACAAAACTGATGTTATGGCTTTACAAACTTCCGCCCGGGATAAATTCACAAGATGGGCAGGAAATGGTAGTTGCGTAAAGGAGATATGGAAAATTTTCAAGGAAATAGTCTTCAAGTGTATCGGACGTTTTGTTCCAAAAAAAAATTCTGGGGAAAAAAAATCAGAATCCTGAATACTACAACAGGGAGGTGAAGTGGTTGAAGATGAAGGTCAGGAAAGCATATAAAGGGAGAAAATTTGGCGAGTTTCTCCAAGCAGATCTCAAACGTCTATACAGAAAAAAATGGACATTTTTACGGTCGGTATTACAGAATGTAGGTAAATGCAGGACAGAGTTCTACAAGTATGTAAAGCAACGTAAAGGAAGTAGGGAAAATATTCCTGCGATTGAAGACTGTAATGACAGACTTAGTACTGATTCAATAGAAAAGGCCAAATCTCTGAATTCCTTTTATGTTTCTGTAGCCAGCCACGAGCGAATCGTCCGTCAAATACAATCAGATCACTCAGGTGAACTCTTTAATTCTTGACATGAATGTTATTAGGAAGCGAATAGCAGCTAGCGCGGGAAACAAATCAATAGAGCCAGATGGTGCTGTTGGTGAAATTCTATAACTGGGTGGATAAGCCATAATTCCATACCCTTGTATGGTTTCTGTACGTTACAATTAACAATGCTACTATCCCAAGCGACTGGAAAAGATCCATAATGGTTCCTGCTTACAAGGGGGAAGATCGATTGATAAGCATTGACTACAGACCAGTGAGCTTATCCTTTGTGGTCTGCAAGCAATGGAACACGTCTTAACAGGATACATAAGACAAGCCTGGGAGACGAGTGAATGGTTATACGAAGGTTAACATGGTTTTAGACCGGGATACTCATTCGAAAGTCAAATAGTCGCAATTTGCGACGACACAGCTGATTCCCTGGATGAGGGAGTGAGGATAGACGCGATAACAATTGATTTATGTATTCGATTTATTTCCGGTGATTGGCTGCTTACTATAATTGCGGCCTCGGATTCTAGGGTAATCGTATGGTTAGGGGAATTACTTTTAGGTCGTTGGCAGAGAGTTAGGGTAGGAGGGCAATTATCTTATTAAGTCAGAGTAACGACAGGGGTACTTCAAGGGCCCACTTCTCTTCCTCGCCTACGTATTTGGATAAAGATTGGGTCAACTATTAGATTTTTCGCAGACGACTGTATAATATAAGTGGGCCCGGTAGCTCAGTCGGTATAGCGACTGACTACGGGCTGGACGGTTCGGGATCGAATCCCGGTGGGGATGAGATTTTCCGCCCGTCCAGACCGGCCCTGGGGTCTACCCAGCCTCCTGTAAAATGGGTACCGGGTCTTTCCGTGGGGTAAAGTGCGGCCGGGGCATGGGGCTGACCACTCACCCCCTTCTAGTGTCGCGGTCATGGAAGAGTAGAGCTATACCTCTACCCACCCTCTGGGTCACACCGGGCTTGTAACGGGAACACTTTACCTCTTTTACTGTGTAATATGTAAGAAAATGATGACAGCGACACAGAAAATTTGCAGTTAGACCTGGACATATTGGGGGAGCGGGCGGTAGAAAATGCGATGAAAATAAATCCAGATAAAAGTAAAGCAGTAAGCTTCACGAGAGCTCTGGTAAAGGTTTCACCAAATTATTTACTAGTGGACCAAAGAATTCCGCAAGCGAGCAACTACAAATATTTAGGAATACTCCTATGCAGCGATTTAAACTGGGCTGACCAAGTTAATTACAGCGTACAAGAAAAGCCTGAAAGGTACTACTGTGTAATATATTAGATACCGTCAGTACAAAACAACATCAGCATAGTAATATAATGTATGCAATAGGTTACACTGTGGTGTTCTCTATTGGCCTGATGAAGACCGTTTACAGTCGAATCATGTAGCCACAGTGTAACCTATTGCATACATCATATTACTGTATTGATGTTGTGTATTGATGGTGTATAGTATATTATACAATTGTTATTGCACAACGGGGTGACTTCTGTCAAAAAAAAACTGAAAGGCACAACATTTTATAATGCATATTCTCAAAAAAGGGTAATGGTAAAACGAAACGTTTTGTCTACAAGTCACTAGGGATTCCGATTCTTTAATATGGGACTGCGTGCTGGGATCCGTAGAGGGAAGGTCAGAAAAACGCGCCAGACCGTGTTGCGAAAGAAAGCGGCTAAATTTGCACATCATACGAAATATTCGACCTTGTAGTTTGTAGGGGGTTACTGTACAGTACGTCTTGTTATTATCTCATTGTAATTGGCTTCAAGTCTCTTGCTGTTTGTTATGTTCTAATTATTATTTCATATTTTTTAATTATTCGTTTTCTTGTCTTTTATGTTTTGCTTTCTATTTTGTCGTGTTCTGTTTTCCTGTATTATTTTGTGTACCGTTTCTCCCCGTGTGCAGAATCGTTTATTTTCTATTGGTGTGCAAATTTACCGTCCACTGCCACTGGGTGGAAACTCATTTGCAGTTAATAAATAGTCATCATCATCATCATCATCACGTCATCCAATATTTTATTTTGTTACACAAAATAGGAAATTCTTTGAACTCAGAACTTCTGTAGACAACTGTGTTGCAAATAATATCAGTTGAATTAAAAAACGACTCACATTGTCCACCATGCTCTCCAACCACATGCTAACTAAACTGCTGACCCCATGGAGCAGGGTCCTCCTTGAGAAGCTAACCGGTTCTCAACTAGTCAAGAAATTCCCCGCATTTTATGGAACCCGAAGTTTCATAACCGCACTCACAAGAGCCCACCACATGTCCCTATCCTGAGCCAGAACGATTCAGTCCATGCCCCCACAACCCACTTCCTGAAGAGCCATCTTAATATTATCCTCCCATCTACATCTGGGTCTCCCAAGCGCTCTCTTTCCTTCAGGTTTCCCCACCAAAACCCTGTATACACCTATACTCTCCCCATATGTCCTGCATGCCACGCCTACCTCATTCTTCTCGATTTAATCGCCCGAACAATATTGGGTGTGGAGTACAGATCATTAAGCTCCTCATTGTGTAGTTTTCTCCACCCTCCTGTTACCTTGTCCCTCTTAGGTCCAAATATTCTCCTCAAAACCCTATTCTCAAACACCCTCAGCCTACGTTTCTCCCTCAATGTGAGCGACCAAGTTTCACACCCATACAAAACAACAGGCGAAATTATATTTCTATTTATCTTAACCTTAAATTTAGGATAGCAAACTGGAAGACAAAAGATTCTGCGCCGAATGATAGCAAGCACTCCCTGACTTCAATCAGCTCTTAATTTCTTCCTCTATAGAATTTTGATTTTTTTTAAGGTTCCCAAATATTTGAACTTTTCCACCCTTTCAAATTAAATATTATCGGTCTTTATACTGTGACTTCGTCCTGCAACCTGGTCAGGAGAGGTGACAGTGTGCTTAGTCTTATCAGCATTTACTTCTAGTCCAGTTTTCTTACTAGCCGCAACTAAAGATTCTGCGTTTTTATTTATAGTATGTACGTAAGTAAGTATGTATGTATGTATGTATGTGTGTATGTATGTATGTATGCATGTAAGTATGCATGTATGTATGTATGTATGCATGTATGTATGTATGTATTTATGTATGTGTGTGTGTGTATGTACGTATGTATGTATGTATGTTAACTACCTTGCGCTAAACGGGAGAGCGCTGCACGTTGCCAGGTGCGGCCCCTCTGATCTGCGTGAGACGGTGCCTCTACCCCGCGTTCAACATGTCCAAAAGAAGGGCATTCCAGATGATCTGTGGGCATTCCGATTGCCGACCCCGCGTTCCGCTTTTGTTTGAGTGCACCAATGCCAGCCAACTTGGCAGTATGGTCGCTAAATCTAAGGGCGTACCAACTGTAACACCAAATATCCCGATCGAAAATGTCTTTGGAATAAAAATCTCTTGTAAATATAATACTGAATTCATGTCTTTTTGGCGCCTGAATTACCCATAGCACAATACCACAACTGAAAGATCCTGTCAGCAGCGATGTGTCGTTGCTGAATGAACGTGTCCGAAAATAAAATTCAGCGAGCGGCGTCTTGAGATCCGGTTTCGGATCTGTGAATCGTGCAAGTGGAACGGACAGATTTGTATCCTTCATCGTTCAGCAGGTTGTCTTTTTTCGTTAACCTGCCTCTTTCACCTACCGGGTATCTTTTGCTGACGATTCTCGTTCACCAGTCTGAATTCTGTTTTGTGCATGGATCTTTCCTATTCACCAGTTACCAATTAATCAATACCAGTGGCGTACCCAGGAATTTTGTCGGGAGGGGGTTTGGGGGTGGGGTCAACATATTCAGTTGAGGACAATTACGAACCTAGGTAGTTTTAGAATTTTACTGCCTTTTTCCGAACATCTTGGTGTATTGGCGTCCTAAATTAAGCAACTTTTAAACTAATTCGGATGTTGGAATAGGAACGCCAAACACTTTCCGCTCAATTTGCAATCCGGTTCGACTTTGTCCAACTTTCGGGATGTCGGGGGTGGGTTTGAACTCCGAAACCAGATACGCCACTGCAAGACAGTTTGTATTAAGAGAAACATTTATTTCATAAATTACAACACTATGAGAACAAAGTGAACTACAAAGTGTAATCGAGACGCCCGTTCTTCTTGCTCACGCAATCGAGGATTCCACCGATATCTAGCTGAATACCTCTATGAACGTTCGTTAGTGCAAGCCCACTGAGGCGCTCCTCGCCCATTGTATTCCTCAGGTAGGTTTTTAGTCTCTTCAATTTGGAGAAGGTTCGCTGTACAGGTACGGCTGTTACTGGAACACATACCGCAATTTTTATTGCTGTGAAGACAGATGGGGATATTAATAAAAATCCAACTAGATGCGACAGTATGCAGATATTTATTTACTGCAAAATCACTGAACATGTTTCGGGTGTCACTGCACTCATCACCAGGAATACAAAAAACTGTAACCGCAGCCTCCGGTACAGGTCATAATATCGGTACAGCTACTTCCCTCCAACGTGGGCCACGTTGGAGGGAAGTAGCTGTACCGATATTATGACTTGTACCGCATGCTTCGGTGACGGTTAGTACTCCCGATGACGGGTGTTTTGACACGCGAAACATGTAGAGTGACTTTGTAGTAAATAAATATCTGCATACTGTTGCATCTGGTTGGATTTTTATTAATATTGAATTACGATGCACGGAACCATGAGCTTAAAAAACAGATGGGAAAAAGTGAGCACCGCTGAAGTTCAAACTTTGTATGAAGCTGTGGGGTCTTTCTTCCTGGCTTTTTTCTTCCCAAAATCTCTTCCACACCTGCAGATCGGCTTTAAACGTGTCCACCGAAACAGTCGAGAAATCCTCCGGGTACTTGTCTAGGAGCGTGCTGCAGATTGATCCTGCGTCTCTTCTTCCCTCTGCAATGCGGTGTGGTAGCAAGGCCCTGAGAATGCACAATACGCTGCGATGTTTGAGAAATCGATCCTGATGCTCGTGTATAAGGAAATAAAGGAAGGGTATAATTGCGAACAGTCGATATTATGTCTCAGGATCCGAGTCCATATGAATCCTGATTTATTTCTCGACCACACTGACGTGGTGCTCGAATCTCGCAACCGATGGAGTTCGCCATTTCTTGAGCCTCGACAAAAAGTGATGAAAATCCACTTACTGCATCGTTCCTCATTGCCTTTGCTTCATTGAACACTCGGTCAACGTGCTCTATACATTGTGCAAGATCGAAATTATGCGACTGCAGAGTTGCTGATAGGGCTGCGGTCAGATTGAAGACTCTCGATACGCAGTAGAGACCAACGACAACTTCTCCATCGCGGACTGCATTAAAACGCTTTGGAGCTAAGGTCCGCGTCATCCCATCCCATTGTGACTACTAAGGTGTCGTAAATGAGCAGGAACATTTCCTTGAAGAAAGAAATGGCGTCGTGGCGCTTAACCCATCGCGTTTCACTCAGCTTTACCAATATTGTTCGGCGACTTCCGGGCTCAGGACTCGTTATCTGCTCTTTCAGCGTGTCCATGCACATCTCAGAGGCTTGGATGAAGGTTATCATCTCTTTCATCGTTCTGGTGGTGTTTCTTATTGCATCAAACTTGCACGCTTCCAAGGGCACGAGGCTTAGTGAATGACTGGCACAATGAACGTAGATCGCCAAAAGATAGTCCTTGGAAATTACAGCAGCACAGCCAACGAGATATCATTTCATTGCACTCGCCCCGTCGTAACCTTGTCCCCAGAGATTACCAAGATCCAAATGCGCTTGCTGGAGGCCTTTGCTAATGGCTGCTTTTATTCCGGGACCCGTCTTGTCTTTTACAGGCGCGCAGTCAATGAAATCCTCCCTGACTCTATAACCGTCCTATTCGACATTATCCACATATCGTATGCAGAGAAACAGCTGTGCCATTCCTGCAACATCAGTCGTCTCATCTGGTAGGACCGAGAAGAAACCGCTCTGAGTGATGCGGTTTGTTGTATCTTCAAAGATCATATCGCCGCAAGTAGCAACGATTTCGTTTTGAGTTTTTGGACTGATGTAGCTAGCATTTCGCATGCAAGACTCTAGGTGTTCCTTCAGGGCTACGTCTCTTGCGTCGATTCGGAAACATAGTAGGACGCGAAAGTTCCAATCATTTACCGCGGGATCGCCGTCTGGAAATGCTAATGTTCCCGAGTCAGAATTACCCCTGACAGGAGTACCTTGGCGACCACAAAAGATTACAGTTTTCACAATAGGCTTGAGTTTTGCAAGATATTGGAGGTCCTGGGCGCTTCTACCGGAATCTAGGCTTTCGAAAATACCTTTATTCTTGTTTTCGAAGACCAATATGTAATGTTTCGTTTATTCTGTAATTTTGTTTTACTTTGCTATTTTTGTCTTATCTTATCTAGTTATATTATCCTGTTAGTGTGTTCTCTTTCTGTAACTCATTGAAATTTAATGTATGTAATGAGTTTAGCATGGACTACTACCCTGACCGAGGTTTTCCGTGCTTTCCCTCGGTTGTAAGGCAAATGCTAGGGTATTCCTCTCAAATACGGGGCACGGTCCGCACCCTGACTTCCGCCCAGAGTAGGGTAAATGGTTTGCTCTATGTATTGTTGCTGTTGATTGTTGTTGTTATATGTAATTTCGGTCTGTAAACGTGTAACACTGTCACCGGGTTTACACCCAATTGCAGTTAAATATATCATTCATTCATTCAATATGGAATTCTCGCGTGGTTGCCTCCAAGTGAAATTCTTGCCCGGAATGCTCATTAAACTATTCGATGGAATTTTTCCGGTTACTGAAGGTTTGGCGATCAGCTTTTCCAACATTATATGTTGCCCTTTACCCACTTCAACTTGGTCAAAGGAGACGCAATACCGACAAAGTTCTCCGCCACCTTGCACTTCCGCATAGGACAAGAAAGGCTGAAACCTAAGATTTCTTGATGTTAAATTCGAGAAGCTGTAAGAGGGAGGAGAATTCCAGGGTTTCGTGAGAATATAGGTATTTGACACTGTCATCAATCGGCGCATCTCTCTTGATAAAAACGCCCACATCGCAGGAGCTCTTGCACTGATTTGCGGCGACGTTCGGAATTGAAGGCTCAACTTACATTTCTTTTGATGTAGTTGGAGATGCATCGCTAACTATCTCCGTTTCCTGGGAAACTCGTGGCAACATCCCGGTAGAATCGGCAGTTACATCTACTTGAGGCTGCTGTTCCTGGCTGGAAGAGGGCCCATTTTCTTCTTGAGCATGAATACGAGCATCTTCTCCTTCATTACATGATTAGAAAAGAAAGTAGTATGAACTACAAAGTTTGCCAGATTTTGATACGTGTTATCTGTATTTATTATATAATATAATAACCGGTGGCTTTTTCGGTGAATTTTATTTCTTCAACTTTTATTCATGGACGACTTTTAATTAATTTTTCTTTTTTCCAATAATACGTAAACGTCATAAAGTGCGAGTGCCGGCATCCCTCATTATGGCTTCGATTTCGATACAGTTAAAATTTTATTTTTGTTCTCTAGCCGGTGCGTGGGAATGCGAATCAGCATCGCTTCTCATGAATTTTGAATGGGTTAACATAATATGCATATGAGTGGACAGGTTACGATAACGGTAATGATCAGTAATCTATTAGCAAATCGCCGTAATAAAAAATGTAATTAAAAACCTAATTGCATTGTATATACCAAAGATTTTTATTCTGTGCATTTGGATCGCAATATTATAAAAAAAAAACAACTGTAGTCCAACTAAATTTTATGGCGTGTGGGCGTCCTATCAATTTGTTTTTTGTACCTGCTTTTTTAACTTAGCCAATGCCTTAACTTTGCTGCTTTTTGATTTCCTTCCAAATAAATCGTCGATTTTGGCCACTTTCCCTGCAACCCTTTTCATTCCACGCCTACTACAGTACTTGCTACTCCCGAATTAGTTTGTGAACTCCCATGGAACGAGTGCAGATTTCAACACGCACTACAACTTTAGGGCGGGGACACACTATCGTCACGTGACGTAAGCTCATGTGCGGTTACGCTTGCAGATGGGATGTGAGAGGTGAGTTTATTACTGAATCCTAAAGGCGCTGGTTCACACTTCTGTCACTATGCTTAAAAAAATGCCTCTGTGGGGGGTGAAAGCTGGCAGGGAAACCTTTTCATGAAACAACTAAAAAAATGAGTGAAACCCGTATTCTTGTTAGGTTGTTACGGATGTATTTTTCACGGAACAAGGAATTCGGCTCTTCGGAATTTCGGGAGGGGGGGGGGTTTGATCATCCCCAAACTGCCCCCTCGGGACGCCACTGATCAATATGCCTTTTACTTGATATAATGCTAAATAATGTACGTCAACACAACTGTTTTATTACACAAAGTAGTTACATAGACTACATGTTTCGACTATTAATCAGTTATCTTCAGGCATATTTTAATCGGTTGCCTGAAGATGACTGATTAATAGTCGAAACATATAGCCTATGTAACTACTTTGTGTAATCAAACAGCTGTGCTGACGTACACTATTTAGTATTATATTATGTTTCTAGCACATCGTGATGCCTCCGATCATGTGCCCTTTACCTTTCAAATACTGGTCTAATTCACCCACTGAAATATTAGTTGACGATTTTGAGTGCCAGTAGGGCTATTAATTACGTAAAAATTCCCTTTCCTTAAATTTTATAAGCCTGTATGTGCAGTAGGTACATTCCAAACTCTCCCCATTACACTCACGATGCGCTCCGTAGATACACGAATTTAGCTTCGTACCTTATATGTTTGTTGGAAACAGCTAGAAAACAAAATTAGAAGAATCATTATAAATTTCTCGGTTTTAGGCAAGTGTTGTTTAATTGATGGTCGCGTTTCTAGGTTTTTACCCAATATAGTGCATTTATATTGTTTTCCTGAAATGTATGAACAAACCGACTATATTATACGGCATATAAACCCAAAAGACTGCCATCATCGGAACAAGTCGTACTTATTTGGCTGTAATGTAAAGAAGCAAAATCAATGATTATGTTTCCATGCACTGTCTACTACTCGTCTTTCACTTACACAGCCAAATAACGAATTTTTTTCGAAACATGAAGATTGTATATAAAATTCGATTTCGTAATATAACACAACAAACGCAATAAATGTAAGCTTTAATTTTAACTTTATGTACCAAATTAACCGATCCGTTGTGTCTTGATATTCTGTGTAGCAGTTTCTTGTGTCATATATTTTGGCTTTATTAAATTCGCTTCTTTCTTTAGGGAGCATTCGACTTTCCCAGCATCACATACTTGAACTAATCTGGCAAGCCTATCTTCGTCTTAATGCACTCACTCAGACCAACAATAGCAGTATTATGTGTGGTCTCCAAATTGACTAATCCACGGCCACCGTTTTGTCTTTTGATGTAGGGTCTATTTACGTCTGTATTCAGGTGGTAGATGCCTTCAATTGTTAAAAAGCTTTCTCATTTTTCGAACTATCTTCTCAATTTCCTTTCGTAACTAGTTAAATATTCCGAAGCTGTAAACTAGGACTGGTACAGCTAAGGCGTTAATTGGCTGTGATCTAATTCTTAGAGTTCAATTCTGTCTCGAGAATTTGTCGGACATACCGGTAATATTTCTTCACTTGTTTGTCTTCATCTGGCTGTTGTCAATACCGCCTAATTGTTCTATGCACAGATACTTTTAGGTTTCATCAAGCTCCATTTTCCATATTACTGTCTGGTTATTTAGACTACCGTTTTGGCTTTTAGTTAGCTTGCCATGCTTGAAAACTGCTGTGGTTCATTTGTCTAGGCCAAAATCCAAACCTCAATTGTAAGTCGTCGCTTCATGTTTTGACAATCGTCAACTCCTGCTGTTACTGGGTTTCATCTCTGGAGAATAGATTCAGGTCATGCATATAGAATAAGTGGCTAACTTATTACTATATCGAATGACGAAATTTATAAATCCAGATCTAGCATTTAATTATATACTACTTTAAGCGAACGAAATTAACGGGTCAGACAAATGGATCTCGAAGGAGAACCGTAATGCATCGCGTCTCGGCAAGACGGTTCAGAACATCTTTTCCCGCAGGTAAATTTGGTACCCCTGTATGGTTGAAGGCTAAACTCGCTCTCCGAATACTTGTGTGTTACGCTGTGCTATTTTCACCCGAAGTGAGCCTATGGAAGCATGGTACTAGGTTGTTGATGGCGCGCAAAGTGGGTGTTTGTACAAAGGTGCGGTTGTTTTCGTTTCATGTTCGGGTTTTTGCATTGATGTATTCATGTAGTATATTAAATTATCCGTAACAATTGCTGCGACTTTGCGGTTCAGCTTGCCAGTTTGGACAGTGTGACGATCTTGCGGTTTTGGATGAAGAAAACACTTGTTGCAATTCCGACTATTTCAAGTCGTTGGTGATAAGCATTGCGGTCAGTATTTTTACTTACGTTTTGTTGTTGGCAGTTATAATGTTTTGTACCTTATTTATAATAATTTTAATAACGTATGTAAAAAGCCCATAATAGGTTTTGCTTTTTTTAAGAGAGTGGTGTAAAGTGTTGATTATCCGAACCGTCAGTTATCGGAATCACCTCTCGTAAAAGTCACCATGTACTTTCCAGTTACTGGTTACTCTTTTGAAATGTCACTAAGCTAGCTGCGAAGAAAATATCATCACACATGGTCCATAGAAAAATCCAAGATTATTTTAAAAAATAAATTTTTCCAAGTTTGCATTACTTGTTTCTACCATGTAATAACTTGTGCTTGCTTTTGTATTTTTACATAAATGTGTGGGTTCATTATTGAAGCTGTGTAAAACAATTAGGTAAGTGCAAAATAAATTTAGTATACACCATTATTTCAGTGTTTACTGGTTATCACATACAGTCTGCTTCCTAATTCAGTTACAGTATTTGATGACAATATTCTCATGCATGTTTCATTATCTGAATAATTTGATTAACCATACTTACTCGGTTCCAAGTACTCCGGATAACTGATGCTGTACTGTATCCATACATCAGGGATTTCAAAATGACCCAGTCGACTGGAACATGTTACACCTTCCCCTTTCTTTTATATGTAAATATGTATTTACATATGAGGAATTCAGAACTATTTATACATTGAGTGTATACGTGAGACACGGTTCAGTCCTAATATCGAACCATATGCAATTCTTTACGCCTTGGAGTATAGTAGTATGGCTAAAAGAATCAGTCTTCAGTGCTAAGCATGTATATTAGGATGATAAAAAAGATTTCCCTGTCAACGCCATAGTTCACTCAGTCTTAACCTTTGCACTAGATGGAAGTGAGTGGCTAAGTTAATGCGCTAATACAGGTTACAAGACAGATATTGACATGCATTCCAATTGTGGATGACTTCAGCATATGTTTTGGCCTGCAGAAAGTCTGGATTCAATGACATTGTAAATCCTTTTCATATAAAGCTGATTATTAGTTGAAATCGGGAATAAGATGTCATATTGAGGCATGTTCAGAATTTTGGGCACTGGACGGTTTTCAGATGGCCATACCATATAATCCACTATAACCTACAATTTTTGCTGTTGTTAACAATTGTGCTGATATTATAGAATGTTGTTAGTGTTGTCAGGGCCTGTTGTTATATTTTGTTGCAGAAGTTATTAAATCTGCCATGCATTTATAACCTCACATCTCGCCATCTTAAACGTTTTGTGACTGGGGATGGAAAAACAGTAGTTTGTGCACAATTTGTGTTCAGATTGCTTCGTATAGGTATGCTTTGATGACAGTATGTGTATATATCAGTAGGATGTGGTAAAGTACAAGTGCGTCAAAGAAAGATCCTCTTGTTTTAAAGACATATATTTGTTGATGAACTGTACGTAACAGCATACAGCACTAATAAAACGTGGTATTTTATTCATAAAATGGCATGTCCAGAAGTATCCATACTGAGGTGATAATGTAAGATACTCTTACTTTTGTTCTTGGTTGTTGTTGTCATCATTGCTGTTGTTCCTTTAAGAGTAGCCCCCCCCCCCATCAATACAATAGATCCAGCATGTATGCCACTAGAGGCAGCACTGTTTGAACTTACTGTTTGGAATTGCATGTAGGACTGTTGGTGATTGTTCATAAATTTCATGTACATTCTGGAAATTATGCCTTTGTAACTGTGCTGCCAATTAGGAAACAAGAAGAAAGCACAAGCGGTCAAATCAGGAAAGTAGAGAGGTGAGATACCACAGCCATGTTTCTGGTGGGCAAAAATTGTTGGTTTTCCTGCTTGTGAATGAGTGAACAAGGCACAAGCATTGTGGGGACCTGCTGCATGTTTACATTCTCCCTTAGCATTCCCTGGCACTGTGTTCCATATGAGATACCTAACCTCCCATTTAGTTCTGAAATGGTATACTGTTGGTCTTAATGGACTGTTTTGCCAAATTTCTCCACATTTTTGTCTGTGTGACCTGTGGAGGACTGCCCTTAATGCAGAGAGTCCTAAACCAAATTTTCCCAATATTAGAACTGAAAGAATCACTAAGAGATCTGTTTTCTGCCAGTGGAATTACAACCAAACGTTTCTGGGCATTTCATATGGTTCCATTGCCATTTTCCCAATTTTGAAACAGAGTTAATGCCAATGCATTGTTTCTGTATTAGAAAGTCATGGACTGCACTTAACATGCGCAAACCTAAGTACTCTGTAAAAAGCAATGCAGAGGGTCATACCTGCAAAACTCACTAAAATGTGCCAGAAGATAGTGACATGGTAATCCCTTGGAAGGCCAGACCTCAGTGGTTCAGTTCTCCACATAGTCCAGTGTATTTTAGATCAAAAATCATCTGGCCTTTCCCTACATGATCTGGTCAGCAGTTCTGGGTCTTCCAGAGTGCCTCTCCCCTCCTGTCCATAGGTAGATAGATTTGCATTGGGTTCGAGCCCTTACAGTCCCTATGCACCTAGGCCTTATAGATGGGCTCTTTGTGCCCCCTAATCTGATATCAGCTCAGGAGAGCCGTGTCCCTTTAACAAAGTTCCAGATGGCCCCCAGACTTAAAATCTCAATGTCCTCTGGGTCCAAGAAAGGAACCCAGATGTACTATACTTTTCTGTCAAAAGTCCTGGCAAGTCAGTCCCCTCCAGGTTGCCCAACGGGGCCCCTGTGGAGAGAGATACCATCTTACAGAGCATTTTTACATCTCTCTTAATGTATCTCTTTATCTCAAAGGCCTTAAGAAAAGAGTGTCCCTTTATGTTCCCCAGAAGCGGGGCCCCTATGGAAACAGACGCCCATTCCAGAACCTTACTTAGCATATCATTTGGGGTCCCCAGTAAAGGAGCCCTCCCTCCAGGTCCCCCTTGTGGAGTCCCGTCGGAGGGAGATGCCCTATTCCTAGAGCCCTCCTTCATTCATCATTCAAAGTCCCTGGTATATGAGCCCCCTCCTGATTCCAGGTTCCCCTTGGACATAAAGGGGCCCCTATGGAGAGAGATGCCTGTATCCAGAACCTTTCTTAACATATCTTCCAGGGCCCCCAGTTAAGGAGCCCTCCCCAGAGGCCCTCCACACTGAGCCTCTTCAGAGAGAAACACTCCATTCTTAGAGCCTCCTTCATCCATCTCTCAAAGTCCCTGGTAGATGAGCCCCCTTCCAGGTTCCCCATTGGGGCCACTATGGAAGGAGATGCCCAACTGCAGAGCCTTTTCCATCTATCCTCCAGGATACCCAGCAAGGTAGCCCTTCCTCCAGGTTCCCTTCACAGAGCTCCCATAGAGAGACGCCCCACCTCCAGAGCCCCTTTCAGCCATCTCTCAAAGTCTCTGGTAGACAAGCCCACTCCAGGTTGCCCAACTGAGTCCCCATGAAGAGAAATGCCCATCCCCAGAGCCTTCCTTTCATAACTCAGGGTAGCCAGTAAAGGAGCCTTCCTTTGAGACCCTCTGCAGTGAGCCTTTTCAAAGAGAGGTGCCCCATCCCTAGAGCCCCCTTCATCCATCTCTCAAAGTTCCTGGTAGATGGGCCCTCCCTCCCCAATCCCTCAGCAGGCCCCTATATGGAGAGACACCCATCCCAGAACTTTCTTCCACACATAAGCCCACAGCATATGAGCCCTCTCCCAGGTTTCCTAGTGAGGCTCCCATGGAAAGAGGTGCCCATCTCCAGAGCCTTCTTTTACACCTCCAGGTTCCCCTGACAGAGCTCCCATAAAGAGAGATGTTCCATTTCCGGAGCCCTCCTTCCATTCTCTCTTAGCTCCTTGTAAATGAACCCTCTCCCCATGTTCCCCAACAGACCCCTATGGAGACAGACACCCGTCCATGGAACCTCCTACAACCCATCCCCTGAAAATTCATCTTTCACTCAGAGTCCCTGGTAAGGGAGCCCCCTCCATGTTTTGTAGCAGGGTCCCCATGGACAGAAATACTCCAGCACCAGAGCTGTTGATCTATTTATTCATGTATGTCTGTCAGAGTCCCCAAAAAGCGGCCCTCCTACAAAATTGGGAAAAACATAAAGTCACAGTCCACGGAACCCTACGCAGATGGAAGGCCTGACGGGTAATAGGTTCCCAACTCTTACCTTTTTTTATGACATTAGTCGTTACTTTCAGTGCTGCTACTGAATGTTTTGATGACTCTGTAGTCGTCTTCCTGTCCTTGGTGTTGTGGAGTGAGATGCAGCAGGTGTAACATGTGTTTTCTGTTGTGATGTAGCTCTATTCAAACACCACTATGGCCAGAACGAATCACAGCGTGTTTGATCGAAGTCTTGTGATATTGGAAAATGCAGATGCTGAAGCAGAAGACAAGGTTGCGGCATGCATAGAACTTGAAGGGTAATATCTTGCATGACGTAGGCATAGTATATTTTGACACTAAACTATACTTTGTCATGAATTTTTTTATTTCTGTTACATGTACAGGAAAATCTGAATTAGAACTGACAAACCAGCACCTTTTCTCATTCTCTTTTCTGTTCATGCTGTGTTCTTCTGCGCTTACTAATTAGTTGTCTGTATATTTTACATTGCTGATGCACTGATGAGAGCTGGTAACATGATGAAGTAATAATGAATGGGAAAAGATATCCCGGGAAACAAGTCATGATAATCTTGGTAAAGATAAACCAGTCCTTGGTTTTGATTTGAGCTTGATTTTTCTCATGAATATGAAAATATGTGTGCTGCTGTACCAGTTATAACATAGGATTTGCTAGTGATTGTTACTATTTTGCCCTCAAATTTGAGTGCCCTAAACAAAAGTATCTGTGGCATTCCTCGTGTCATTGTATATACCACTGCTGCTTTGTATTCAGGAGGTCATGGTTAAAATATGGTTTCAGAGGTTGGGCATCTTGGCCAAGGCTCTTCATGATGTTTCTCAGTGCAGGATGTACCTCAAATTAAGCCATAACTGAATCTTCACGTCTCCAATTCATTTGCTGCTGTCGGTGGTTCAGATTATGTATCATCAGACGTTAGAATCATCAGTGAATAATGAATGAGAACACAAAAGGGAGCAGTCACACTAATTACAGTTACTGTGCAGGCATGTGCCTGGAGGGATTGAGGACAATCATGAATGTCAGCCTACCTGGTCTTCACCAAGATTTGAATCCATGACCACCTTTGTAATAAGCAGGAGTATATGGATTGAACAGAGAATGCGGGTGTGTCGTTAAATAATGAAATATACAAATGTTGATTTATATTACTGTCATGCTCAGTGACATGAAAGTAATGTGTGTGGCTTTATGTTAAATTTTAGAGTTGTTACTGTGTCTTACAGGTACTTTAGCCAGCTAGTTAAAAATGAGACAGATTTAGAAGTATCACCATTTAAAGTACATGGAGGGAAGCTGATGGAGGCCTTATTGGCGTGTCTTGAGAAGGTATGCAGTAATGTATTTTTCTTTCTGTTGAACCCTTGTTTTTCTTCTTGTGTTCAGTGTTGCTTTTTATTTATGTACACATAACCATCCTCTCATATTTCTAAGAGGCTCATTTGCTGTAAATTTTTTAATTGTCCACACCTGTGGTTGCAGTGCTGGTAGAAATTTAACAGTAATGTGTTTGTTGTGTGTACCCTGGAATATGGTTGAAATTTGCTTTGGCAGATATTTTGAATTCACATAATTGAATTTAAATTGATCAGAAGTTGTTTGGTCCAGCAGTCAACACATTGCCTGATTCAGTCAGAATAAAATGTGGTGTGATTGTAAGGCTGTACTGCTTATTTCCATAACTTGTGCATGGTCCAGATGCCATTTCATCATGACTGATAATTTACTTTTATTCACCTGTTCCGAGTTACCTGATCGAGTTACGGCTTTACTTCATCTCATCAGTGATGAAGACTGCCTGTTCTCTGGTCACTGTAAGGAAGAACCCCTGTACATAAATCACTCTGTTTGCCAAACCTTAAGATTGGTGCCCAGTTGAAACATTCATACAGGGAAGAGTAAAATCATCCCCTTTATAAGGGATTTTTTCTCTGTTAGTGTTCAGTGAGGGATTAATACACTGGTATCCTGTGATAAAAAAAAACACATGCACTCATTAGGCAGCTTTACTGTACATACAGCCTCATGCTAATAGTATAGTAGGCACTGGATTTTACGTACATTTATTTTCAAAATGTAACTTCCAGTACTAAATTAAATTTATGATACTTTGGTACGTATGAATGTAACTGCTGTGTGTGTTCTTCACTTGGGATGTGATGTATGTTACAAATAAGATTATGAGCAGTGATTGAAAAGTGGTGCCTCCAACTTTATAACTTGCAAACAGATGCCACACTGATTCACTACAATTTGGGACATAATTGTATAAAACCAACCTTACAAGCAGGGCACGCTGTAGCGCAGTTGGTTGAGGCACCACACTACAAGTTGAAAGGTCGTGGGTTTGATTCCTGATGGTGTCACTGGAATTTTTCATTGACATAATCCTGGCCCCTGTATGGCTCTGGGGTCGACTCAGCCTCTAACAGAAATGAGTACCAGGAGTACTTCCTGGGGGTGAAGGCGGCTGGTGCTTAGGGCTCACAACCTTACCACCTTCATGTGCTGATTGTCTTGAAATCTGGGAGCCTTAACCTCCTGGAACCCTCTGGGCCTTTCTAGGCGTGTAATGGGATTGCTTTACCTTCACCAACCTTACATACATTGAATGTATACACAACAGATAAACAAAAATCTCCACCTACACGTTTCAGTACTCCATAGGTGCCATTTTCGGGGAACCTACTAGTGGCAATAAGTTTCTACTCAAGGCAGAGCACACACACACACACACACACACACACACACACACAATCACTACCGGGAGTGTACCTGTATTTGGGTTTCAAGGTGGCTGCTGGATGATTTATTAATGACCTGGAAGATTGTAGTACTTTCAAACACAGCCTTCATGGAGCTTGAGGAAATATCTCAGCTACTGTTGTAACATTTTAACATTTTATGGGTAGTTTCTCCTGCATGTTAATTGAAAAAATTGTAATTACTTGTGTAAGTGGGTGACTGCATTGCATAATACAGACTGTTTTGTAAGCAATGATGTAATATATTTGTTAGCTGCAATTGGATTGGCACCCGGTGGCAGATGTACAGTACACATTTACACACAAAAAATACATAGAACAACACAGTTAACAACATGATTGGGAAGAGTGCGGACTGTGGCCCGTCTTTGTGAGTTATACCTTGGCATTTGCCTTACAACTGACGAAAAAGCATGGAAAAACCTCACTCAGGGTAGCCGAAGAGTGCCAGCTGGCAGGATGAAAACAGAATATACAGAACAGAACATATGTAACAATCGGAATACATAAACATAACAATAAAAGTAAACAACTTTAACTACTGTGAAGGCTGCCTGAAGATGGCACCTGTGGAGTGCTGAATCATGTAGGAGGAGATTTTTGTGTGTTTGTTATGTATTATATTCTGTGCATTTAAGGACGGTTTCATATATTTATTTCTACACTATGCATGGTACTTGCAATTTAAAAGAAATTTTGACATGCTCTATAGAATGTGTTCTTTCACCTCAGTTTGCAGCAAGCTGCTGTGTTAAGAGGTTATGAGGTTATGTTGCTGTTGTGTGTGAAGTGGAATCCTGCACTGAGCACCTGGTGCGCTTGAAGTAGTATGCTGTGATTGAATTTTTGACTGCTGAAGGAGTCTTTCCAATTGACATTCGCTGCTGAATGCAGGTTGTTCACGGTGATGACTGTTGCTTTGTGCATTGTTGGAACAAAAAATACAAGGATATCAAACCAGGAAGAGATGATTTGTGTGATATCCGTGGCAGCAACCGGCGTGTTCTTCAAGAGAGGGGCTGATGATGATGGGCCACCCTCGCACAGAGTACTACATTGCAACACTCAGAACTTAAACATTGATTAAAAAGAGTTTGGAAGCATCAGAAGAACATTTTGCTGAAACATGACACTGCTAGGCCTCACATCTCACAAATGACTGTGGAGGCAATTGAGAAGTTGGATCTCCCCATCTCACCTCACCTGCCATACAGTCCTAACTTGGGACCTTACAACTTTCACCTTTTTCCAAAAATGAAGGAAGATCTTCATGAACATCTGTGTGACTCAGATGAAGAGGTGGAAAGAACTCTCAGGACCTTGATGAAGAAACAAGATTTGGAGTTGTTTTGTGATGATTTTGAGAAACTTGTCTGTCGTCAGTGGAAGTTTGTGGAGAATGGTGGTGATTATGTGGAGAAGTAAATACAAGTGATAAAAGAACTTTTTTTTTTCATTTATTAAAATAAAAAAAAGCTAAAGTGATCCCGTTACAGGCCCAGTGTGGCCCGGAGAGTGGGTAGAGGTATAGCTCTACTCTTCCATGACCACGGCACTAGAAGGGGCTGAGTGGTCAGCAGCACGCCCCGGCCGCACTTTACCCCCGGGAAAGACCCGGTACCTATTTTACAGGAGGCTGGGTGGACCTCAGGGCTAGTCTGGAAGGGCGGAAAATCTCGTACCCACTGGCCCGGAACGTCCAGCCCGTAGTCAGTTGCTATATGGACTGAGCTACCCGGCCCACGCCATTATTAAAATTTCCCTATTAGATCAAAAGTAATCAACATGAAGGCATTACTTTTCATTCATCCTACGTAAGATCACACTGGGCACTCTGTATATGAAACTGTGAATGTTGAACTGCAAAGTTAGATAAATCAAAATAACTGTAATACAGTAAATAGCCAACAAGAGTTGAAAATGTGGTACATTTATTTTAAAATATTTGATGCAACAGGAATTCACAGTACAACAACTTGCAACTTGACATGAATCTTGTAAATGTTCACATTTATAGAAGTGGGGGAAACGGATAACAGATAACTCTGCTATATTGCACTGAAAGTACGAATGCTTGATTGAATTGAGACTTACTTGTTGTGTAACCTTTCCAAAATATTGTCGGTGGCTTGGAGCAGGTGTACGTGTCCTTGGTAACAGATTGTTCAACTGAGAGAGAAAGAGGAAATTGAGCATGTTCTTTTTGGCTGTTAGGGCAGCATGAACTAGTTGAGATGTGGGAAGGGTGGTGGCTACAGAATAGCAGGCTTGTGAAAATTAAGTTACCCTTTTTTGTGGAGAAAGTTTGTGCTAGCAGTGAAACAGTTTGTTGGTAAATATTTGTAAATAGAGATCGATAATTTAAGTCGGTGTTTCTCAACCGGTGGACCGTGGCCCGGTACCGGGCCATGGGATCAATTATACCAGGCCGCGAGAGGTTCTCCTGGAATTTGTCATTTTAGTTTTCTAAACAATTTTCATGAATAAATGTTTTATAGTGGAAATATTCTGAGGAGAAAAATGTTCGTGAATGTGTCGAAAAACTCAGACCCAGATGTTGGCCTGAGGAAACTACAATATGCTGCAAGATTTCATTAGTCCAGTGATTGATAACTAATTTAAATGTAATTTTATATTTGTCAACAT
>Ga0123352_10001972_pt1 | contig 28090 bp, 13 predicted proteins | sample TergutLab28metaG_FD_89700 | JGI IMG/M metagenome (GOLD analysis project Ga0123352, IMG submission 89700) | Labiotermes labralis P1 segment gut microbial communities from Petit-Saut dam, French Guiana - Lab288 P1 | ecosystem: Host-associated > Arthropoda: Insects > Digestive system > Gut ... | reverse complement strand
ATGAGTAATTAGGTTATAAAAAATATTTAAAAAAAATGAATAATTAAAATGTTTTTTTAAAAACTCCTTTTCTGCATAATTTCCTCACTTTTTTTTTTTTTTTTTTTTTTTCTTTTCTGCAGGCAAGAATGGCTCTGGTGCATCAGAAACGAAACACTGGCAAGACATGATCACCAAACCTCGTCAGACAATAGTCCAGTGGCACAGGTTGAAGCCGGAGTAGTGTGCCATGACCACAACATATTACAGTCACCGTATTTACTTGAATTGAGGGATGATGTAAACCTTTTATCTCATAACCTGTTTTATACCGTGTCATCTGAAAAATTACATTTGTAATTGTAAATATTTGTAATTATATATTATACAGTAGTATTTGTTATCTGATCCTAATCATGTTTATGGATCTGATCATTTCATTACCAGACGTTAATTACAGAAACTCATATCTTTGTAAAACATATGTTCACTTTAGATCCTTGTATTGTTATGTTTCACATCTGTGAATATATTACGTATTTTATGCTTTTGTGGTCATGTGAAACACCTGAATGTTATCAGACAAGTGACCCAACTGTGATGTAAAATTTCTAGTGCAGTGGTTTGATTGCTGCAGATCAAATTGACTGACTCTTTTGTTAAAATTACTATAAACAGTTCCAGATAAACTATTCTACTAATCTGTCACATTAACATTTCCAGATGCAAGTGATGGACATTACAGCTACTTGGATATCAGACATGTCCAGTACATGAACCACTGGGCTAGAGAAATTTTAAGAAAAACATGAAGTATGATAAATTCAGTGACATATTGCCTGTACCCTGTAATTCTAGGTGTTGAATTTTCCCATTCTGTGTCAATGAACCACATCCAATGTTTAAATAAATACGGTTAGATGCAGACATAAAGTAAGCATCTGTCAGTCTTTAGAATGCTCACCGTAGGCGACTGACTGCTATGACAAACGAATATTGGTGTGCCTAGAACATTCTGTATATTTCATTGAAAGCATGAAGAAGATGAAATGTCAAATAATTTATAGTAATGTAGAATTTATAGTTATCTTGAAGATGTGATTTCAGAGTTGATGTGATGCAATAATTCATATGAAACAAGTGTTGGAAACTTAAACTAAATTTGGTCTTGACTTTTGGATGTCACATCCTTTCATAAATACAATTATTTTTCTTTGCTTAAACTTCAAAGGCTCTTAAATTATTTCACATTTGTGCTGAAATGGTACTGTTAATTGAGTGTGCTGTGGCAGTGATGTTGGTGTGTGTGTCGTGGAGTTCAGTATTTGGCATCTGATTTCAAATGCAATGTTCTACACTCTGTGCCATTAAATAACTTAATATGTTCCCCAGAAATACAAACAAACATTTATCACAGTCATGTGTAACAAGGACTACGATGATATACATGTTTCAACACGTACACTAGCTTCATATAAATGTCATCTCTGCTAAAGTTGGTTACATATATATATATATATATACATACATACATTCAGCGTGTATTGTTATTAATGTGTTAGATCTCTTGTGGTGCAATATATGATACCATGGTAGAATGCAAAAGAGAGCCCATAGATTAATTATCATATTTGCCAAAAATATGTGAAAATGCCATTAGCATAGATTATACCAATGATGAAGCTGGTGTTTGTATGTATGTGCATGTGTGCATGCATGTCAAAACATTTGTGGGATAACAATCTTTGTGATACAAAGTAGTGATAAAAGTTGTAGGTATTTCATCCAAATATATTAAGTTATGATTTTTAAGCTTGCAGAATCTCTGCACCTGTTTATAATGTTCATTTATAACAAAGTGTTTGGATGTGAACACTAAGTGATTGTAGCAGACACAATGAAAGAAAGAGAACTGCTTTTGCACTGTGTCATTTTCATTCCTATTAGAATATTATTGCATTATATTGTAAATTCAGGTACATCTTTTCATATTATTTCACTTCGTATTATAAATTATTTTTCCTCCTGCATTTTATAGTTATATAAAATCAAAATTTTCTTTTAGGCCGAAACAGTAAACATTCATATATGAAATATTCTTTATATTTATGTTAATTACAATTAGAAGCTTTAAATACAGTTTAATGGCAGCCACATGAAAATCAATTCTTTGGTATAATTAAGCTTTGATAGATTACAATTGTAGATTGTCACAGAGGCAAATTACTCTCATAGTTTTCTTCCCTTATTACATTTTATGCTTTTCACTTTATGTGATCAGTTTTATTAATATACTAGAATGATTGAGACGGTAGACCGTTTTTATATAAATCTAAATTAAACAAGGTAGGAAATGTCAGCAGAAAAAAATACTTCCAGCACATTTGCCTAACCACAGAAATCAACGACCATTCTTAACCGTGGTAACCATGGTAGTATAGGTAACCCATATGAACATTTATAACTTTTGTACCCAAGGTAAAAATGTTAACCATAAAATCACTTGTAATTTTAGTAATCATGACAGCCCCAGGAACCACAACATTGGTAGTTCTGATAACAAATTTAACCATGGTAATGGTAGTAATGAAGCTAGTCATAAATGTAGAGAGGTTTTTATGTAAAGTGCCTGTTATTTCTGTCAAATTTTAACCATACCTGAGTTTTCACGACAGATTTTAGTGAAACTTATCCAGGTTAAGATATCTTGAAAATCTGCCCAGCAGGAGAGGAGTTCTGTGCAGACAGATGAACAGACGGACATACTGACATGATGAAACTAATGACACTTTTCGCAACTTTGCAAATGAACTTAAAAAAATTACTACCCATTTGTGGCTGTGTGAAGACACTACATTTTCTAACAAATATTAGATTTTGTACTTCTGTGACTGATAATGATAAAGTTTATTCTTACATCATAGTAATTACACTCAGTATCAGTGCACTGGCCCATGCCAGTGACAATTTAAAATATACGCAATATGGTGGACTGCTCAGTCAGTATAGCCATGAGCTATGGGCCAGACCTGCAGGTCTCAATTCCTGTTAGAGGCAAGAGAATGTCCAGACCAAATTCATTGCTCGCTTAGCCTCCTACTCAATGCATACATGGGTCATTTTCCCCACTGGTAAGTTGCCGGTGTATGAAACAAGTCTCTCCTCCATCTGGTGCTGATGTTAACAGCTATACATCTGCCCCTCTCACATGCCTGTATAGTGTGCAAGAAACAACTTTACTTTAAAATGACTAAATATGGAATATGCACAGTTTTGAAAATTGTGTTCAGTTGGCATTCTCACATCTAGCACAGATAAAATTCCATTGTTTATAAAAACTGTACTCTTCCATGCCGAAAATACAATTACAATAACTTGCATTACTCAAAATCAAGTGTTTTATAAGATATCAAGGTAAGAAAAGTGACTATGTTGCCACATAATGGGCCTACAGGAATAGATTCTTTGGAATGAGGTAATTTACTAATTTTAAATTGAAACATCAGTAAATCACCTAAGTGCACAGTTATATTTGTCTCCCACCTACATGTTTCGTCCAAATTTGGCCATCATTGGAAAGTCCATGTATTTAAAAGAGAACAACTGAAATTGAGTATTTCTCTTTTACAAGTTCTCACAGCAATTGCTGATCAGAGGGGGTCTTTTTTAAGTTTCTGCATCGTGTAGTGTTTAAATGTTCCCAGGGTTTCAAAGTAAATGCTGAAGAACCCACCTACAGCTCATGCACTTACTCAGTAGACTAAAAACAATGAACAGCAACTCACTGCAGAAACCAAAAATAAGTTCACAATTTGAATTTGCATTTCATTGTTTGAAAACCCTGATGATGTATGCTTTATTCTGGGTAATTCCCTGGCATTTGAATTCAGACACCAGGGAATTACCCAGAAGAAAGCATACAACATTCAGAACATGGCGAAAGTTTGAAATCAAGAACCCTGATGATGACCAAACTTGGTCAGAACTGTTAAAAGTGACAAATAAAGCATGGTTATTACCAAGATATGAATGTGTATTGAGATTATCTAATGTTGATTGTGTTAATTTGATTCATTACTTGGGCACAGATTGCAGCTCTTTCTTCTTCTTCTTCTTCTATATATACATTGCTGTGCTCCAGTTCATTAATTGTTATGGGTGCTGCTTTCTTCTTTTACTTTTATGTCAGTTTCCATGAATATCTATGTTGGTTATCTTTCATAGTCTGTGACATGTTTTCTGTATTTGCATAAAATATTCACTAGTGTAAATAATTAAACAACAGTGATACAATTTTAAACATGTGGGTTGTATAGAATGAAAATTAGCTATCTCTGAAATACAAACGTGAACATTAGGAAGTACATTATCCCACTATGTTCTCAAAAAATTTGTGTGATGGGAATATAGAAAATACGCAATGATATGGCAGCAGGAACTTCTGCAATGTAACATGTCAGAAATAATGTTCAATCAGAAAAGTAAATAAGAATAAAATGTGGTTATATCCAATGACAACATTTAGGGTCAAGACAAAAAGTAATAAAATTAGATAATCTTACACATAAGTTATGAGGTAATACAATTATATTGCATTCACATACAATTATGTTGCCTTTCCATTGACAGCTTACACCATCTACAAATTTGTATTCTCTATTCTTTCAAAAGTATTTTTCCCTTGAAAGTGTTATTTTACTTCATTTGTTGTTTTTATGCTCCATCAAACCTTAAACTTGAATATGTGTTAGTGTTGATAATTGACTGTCTGCAGAGAAAAATGTGACATACAGTGCACAGTTAAACCTGTCAGCAATGTGATGTATAGTGCACTGTTGAACCACTCAGCAGTGTGACTTACAGTGTGCCATTGAACCACTCAGCAGTGTGACTTACATTGCACACTTGAACCACTCAAGAATATGACATACAGTTCAAGGTTCAACCACTAAGCTATGTGACAAACAGCGTGCAGTTGAACCACTTAGCAGTGTGAAATACGGTGTGCAGCTGAGCCACTCAACAATGTGACGTACAGTGTGCAGCTGAGCCCCTCAGCAACTGTGTTCCATGGTAGCAAGAGATGTAATATCTGAGGATAAGAATAACAACCCATTGACAGTGTGTATGAAAGTACAGATACACAGAATACCTGTATGAAACTAAATTCAAAACTGGCCTGCAATTTCAGGCACCAGAGTTACAAATTAAGCATAACATAACAAAATATCTTGAAGTTCTTTCTTGCTATCTGCTCCATTTTACTCAGTATGTCCCAAAATTAAATAATTATTTTCATAGTTTTGGAGTTACTTCATAATATACACGCCTGCTCACTCAGTACGTTACTCCATTTTCATCTCAAAATCTTGTGTCATAGGTGTTTGGCAGAATATAGTGAATTCATGCTCACAAATTCTATGTTACAGAAATTGTAAAATTATTGACATAATGGCACGGTTTGTGAGCCAGGGTAGCTCAATCATTATAGTGAATAGGCTGTGGGCTGGACGGTCTGAAATTCGATTCCCAATAGGAGCAAGAGATTTTACTTCCCTCAAAAATGTTCAGACCAGCTCTGGCGCCAAGCCAGGCTTCTCTTCAGTGGATACTGTAGTTGTTTCTGGCATACAAAAGCCAGGTCAAGAAGCTGACCACCCACCTTCCTCTGGTGCCAAGGTAAAGAATGAGTGGAAAAATAAGTCCACTTCTCCCGTCTCCATGGCATGTACAGGAACATTGACATAGTGTGCAAGATTTTATGGTTGTAAAAATAAGTTGTTCTTTTCTGCCTTAATGAACCATGTCTGCTGAAGTAGGTACTTATTATGTATGTTACCACACATGAAAGCAGATTATTTTGTTCATATTTTTAAATGCTGTAACTTGCCTAACATGGCTGATGATTGTTAAAAATAGTGTAAACCTATTTTCATTCTATCTTATTTCTGTATTTGTATGTCACCTTGTTATGAAGCACCAATTTATAATTTAATGTGGCATAAGTGAAAGGCACAAGGTTTTGTTGTGTCTTCCTTGCAAGTCTTTTGTGGACTTTATAGTCCACTGAGTCTGAAGGAAAAGTATTTTCAAGGAATCCCATACTGGATATATCTGATAAAAAGATGAAGTAAACTGTAGTGTTTTCTCACATTGTTATGATGATCAGTTTTAAGTTTGGAGGTGTTCGTTAGGTATGGACTATTGTGAAATTCTTGCATGTCCTAAAGTATAAACCCTATGCTAAGTGAAACAGAAGAAAGAACTGCAATAGGAGCACACAAATAGACAGAAGACTGATACATAATTTGTTCAGCTGTGCAGTTGTTTGTGAGGTAAAAACAGGCCAGTAGGAGACCAGTTATGTTGGCTGTCAGTCATCAGACTGCATACACTGACAGCTTTCATTTGCTAATTAAACTGTGGCCAGAATTAAGGAATTAATTAATGAACATGACAAAATAGGCCTACCCTGAAGCCCACTGCTAAGCCATTTCCAAGTGATAATGTGAAAGACTGAATTAGGAAAGTTTATATCATTACATTTGTATACAAGTGGACCCTAATAGTTGTAGAGGCTATGGCCATATTCTTATCCATTCTGGCAGTCTAGATTGGATTTTAAAATGGCCAATTATATCAGTTTGTGGTTTTTAGTACTTATAAAAACTCGAAACCTTTTTTAATTTCAATCAGCAATGTATGGTTAATTCCCTCTGCTATTATCTGTAACTGAGAACACAAATCTTCCGCTGTTGGCTTAGGAAACTACATCATTCAAATATGTGTGAAGTAACACTGAACTAATTGCCTAAAATTAAAAGTCTCTAGTAGTTAATATCTCTAATCTTTGCTACATTAATTTCTCTGCCTTTAATTCTTTATGTCTCGCAAAAAAAAAGAATTTTTTTTGTTTTATTTCTCCTGAAATTTGTTGCAGCAAACAACTGTCGTTGAATGGTCTGTGTACTTCATGGATCATTTCCATCAGTAGTGTGTGTATGTGTGCAGGGTGCCTGCCTGCATTACAGTGATATGATTGATTCTATGAAATAAGTCGGTGTATCTTTCTGTCTGTAGTCCTTATCTAAATCAAACCACATCTTTGGTTTATCTCACTCACTGTACAAACCGGTGATGAAATCAAGCACTGAAATACCAGAAGATACACTCAGATATTTCATATTTTGATGCTTAACCCTAAAGTTACAGGGTTCTGAATTACTTACTTACAGTTAATAAATTCTGCAACTCTGAAATCACTTCATTCTACATATTTTGGAGGCTAGCAGTCAAGTTAGTTTTCTTGTGTATGGAAAATAAACTGCAAAGCTACGAATGCATGGACTTTTTATTCTAGCTACAAAATATCCTGACATCTCTGTATTTTGGGTTTTTTTTGTATTACATGTGCTTTAATCAGTGTTTTTTTAGGTGAATAGCTTATCAGATTTTTTAATTCATTCATTTTACCAAAATGATGACTGGAACACTTTTCATCATCCACTGAGATTAGGGGCCAATTATGAATTTAGTCATCAAGGCTGCATCTGTTTTTGTTCCTCCCTGTTGCACCCAGCAGTGTGGGATATGTGCAGCAGCCTCAGGGCATCTGTTGTGTTTAGGAACCACAGATTTGTGCATCATATAATTTGATTTCCAATACATGTTTCAGTCACTTTACAACATTATGCATTTCAGTACAGCTGATTGCACATAAGGCATACAGTGACACTTTGATAGTCCCAAATTTAACAGAGTACTCCATAAATTTAAAAGTTTTATATTTAATTTTTCAGTCACATCTTTTCTGTGGGGTTTAATAACGTTCATCTTTATAAACACAGGTATAATATTAATACGAATATGATCTAACGTCAGTCACAAGGCAGCAAGTATTCTGCACACATGATATTGGTACGGACATATGAAAACACATTGTGTTACACAATGTTATAAAGTTACTGAAACACACAGCAAATTTTTTTTTTAATGGAATATCCCAGAAACAATCCTGGAAGGAGCACCTACGGTGACAAAAATTAAAATTTATTACACTTTTGTTAATAATATGGAGGCAGTTGGGATAGCATAGTTGGTATAGTGACATGTTATGGGCTAGATGGTCCAGGGATTGAATCTTGGTGGGAGCGAGATTTTCTGCACCTGTCCAGACCAGCCCTGGGGCCTACTCAGCCTCCTATACAGTGGGTATGAGTTCTTTCTGGGGATAAAGTGGCCGGAGCAGAGCATTGACCACCCCCCTCCATCTAGCACCAAGGTCAAGGAAAGACTAAAAGAATAGAGCTATCCCTCTACTTACCCTCTGGCCCTTTGTGGCCTGTTTTCTAGGATGAACTTTACATTTACTTTATCTTTACTTTTATGGAGGCAGTTACTTAGTTTATTGTAGTTTATTGAAACAAAAACATTACAAACAGACAATCAAAGCACAAGATCTTTTGTTATCCCATTTATTCAAAGTGTTGATGCAGCTCGTTACGTTGCAGTTAGCAGGTAGTCCATGCTCTGTGTGTGTGTGTGTGTGTGTGTGTGTGTGTGTGTGTGTGTGAATAGTGACCATACTTGTGTGTCACTGCAGTGTGTTGCATGATTTTTGTCAACTTACTGCTGGAGTTGGATTCAGGGTGCCCATACAGTTTCTGTCACTCTGTACTGTTGCTTTGTTGTGACAAGAATGAATTTTTTTTGTGAAACTATGTAAAAGAAGGCTTTTCCTGTATACTAATGATTTAAATATGGAGACTCAAGTCATTTGTAATGTGATCTGTGTCACTGTATGATAGTTCCCAATATTTTGAAGGATCATAGTGCCTTCATCTTCAAAAGACTGCTTGACCCTCAAGATGAAGTTACCACTATCCATTCAAATATTAGGAATGTCTCATCCAACAATCCAGCATCATATCCCAGGAGACTTGAATCCTCAGTGATGTGAGAACCTCAAATATCAATTTAAATGTGTATTACATAACATTACATGTGTTTATTCACCGTTGATTCTGCCCACTTTATTCTGAGATGAAATATTAGAATGTAATTAAGAATAGAACATAGAGAGATGTGTTTAGCCTGTCACTTTTTATTTTCATTTTTCTACATGTTTGTGCATGTTGTCATCTACTTCATATATAGAATGAAAGGTAAATTGCCACCTTTCAGATATTTTCTCTAAGAATTTTACCAGATCCATATCCATTCCATTTGCTTCCTAGCTACCAGTGTCTTGAGGATTCAGGTCTTCAGGAATGTGATGCTGTGTCAATGGGCAAGTGGTTCCTGTCATTTCAAAGGAATGTAGTGCCTTCATCTACATTGGGAACAGCTCACAAAACAACAAAGCATCACATCCCAAGAGAACTGCATGCGTAGGACACCGACGTATAAAACTCACCTAACATGTGTTTGGTGTCCTGTTTGCTGTTATCCCATCACAGCCATAAAGTTGTATAAAGTAACAGACAATGATGATATTACAGTCCAGCCTGTAATTACATGTGATTAAAGGAGGTGTGGGATTCCATTCTTCTGTTTTATGACACTGTGTCACTGGATAATTGCTGTCTGACCCTTCAAAGACACCACATTCCTTTGATATGTTGGAAGTCAATTACACAGTGACAGTATCATATCTCAAAAGATCAGAATCTGGAACCACACCACTATGAAAAGCTCAAAATTTGCAATACATTTTAGGATTTCAAAACCATACCACGAGTTTTTTAAACCTGTACTCTTACAAATAATGACTTCAAGCAGCTGAGGTGACTAAATGTGTTACGTTACACAAATCGCAAAAACTAGCAAATTTAACTGAATACTGTGATGGTTAATAGCACTCATGTTGCTAATTTGGGTAGGCTCAATCATGTCTACAGGATTAGAGAATGTGAAGATGCAAGTCTTCTGGAATATAATGCCATGTTCTTGAGAATATAGTTCCCAGGTTCCCAGAAGACTTGAATGTTCAACATCAATAGATGAACCTCAACCCTCCCATCAGAAAACTTGTTATATATCACCTGAATCCAACTCCTCTCCACAGATAACTGTTTACAAGCAATTTAAAATAAAAGCACATGTTTTTTTTTCTTGTTACATGTTGATACATAATTATTTATTTGACTAATGTTATAAAAGTTGTCCCTCTTAGAGGTAATGGATTGGGTTTGTAATATATCATCTGTGTTTCAGTGTCAAAAACTAAGTTTGTCCATGTGTATGGCATATTAATTTTTAAAAAAGACTTTTGTGCTTCAAAATTACTTTCCAGTTGAAAAGTGTAGGGATTTCAAAAGTGTTCAGGAGTAAAATAATGAAAATAACAAGGATAAAATATGGTTGTGATAGTAATAAAAAAAATTGATACAGTTAATAATGACTGTAGAAATATTTCCAAAACTAAAATACAGAGAGTGGTATTGGTTGATATCAGTATTGAGTGCATGGACAAACTTCACTATGATATAAATGCTGTAATACGAACAGTGGAAACTGAATTGTTAAAATATATGGGGAAGTCACATGTTCATTTTATTATAATTTAGATTGTACTGACAAGCCAAAGAAAAGAGAACTGTAGTGCCTATTGTTAAATGTCTGTGTGTTACTATATTTAAATGAAACTGTAATGTGATCAGTCTCAAATTAACATGTGACAAACTTCTACAGAATGTAGCAGTAATAATCAGCTGTGTCAGTAGTGTTCACAAGTCCTAGATATGATGCTTCATCAACTGGAATGGTGATGCTCTTTGTTTGTTGCTATTGTATATTTAAACATTTTTTGTTGTTTTTAGCAGTCTGTATAACGTTGTAATTACCATATTCACACAAAACAGTTCTGTTGACACCATATAACCAAGTAACTCCACATAAAACAGTTCTGTTGACACCATATAACCAAGCAACTCCACAGAACGCAATCCTTCTTGAGAAACCAATATTTCCTCAGCTAATCAAAAAATTCCCTGCATATTATGGGACCGCAGGTTCATTTCTGCCACTTGCCCCTCTCCTGAGCCAGATCAGTCCAGTACATGTCTCCCACCCCAGCTCTTGAAGATGCATTTTAATATTATCCTCCCATCTTTGTGTAGGTCTTCCAGTTGGCCTCCTTCCCTCAAGTTTCCCCCACCAAAATACTGTATGCACCTCTTCCCTCCCCATATATGCCACATGCCCCACTCAGCACATTCTTTTTGATTTGATCACCTAAATTTTATTTGGTGAGCAGTTGATATTGATATGATATCAATATCAGTATCAATATGATATCCTAAATTTTATTTGGTGAGCAGTACGAGTCATGAAGCACCTCACTATGCAGTTTCCTCCACTGCCCAGTGACTTCCTCCTCCTTTGGCCCATGTGTGAGAGCAAGTTTCACACCCATATGAAACAACAGGCAAAATTATAGTTGTGTATATATTAATCTTTATACTTTTGGACGGCAAACTTGAAGAGAAAAGATTCTGTTCTGAAGGGTAGCAGGCATTCCCTGTCCATGCCTAACAGCAATTTGTCATGGAAATCTCGGTGAAATGTTCTGACACTAAAACCTCTTCATAGCCACTTCAATTTCAGTTAGATTCTACATTCATGTACTATTATGTGTTCTTACACCCATTTCTAGTTGGCAGTTACAGGCACTGTTACCTGTGTTTATCCAAACGGTATTGACTTGTTTAACTTATGAAAAATTGTATTTGTGTAACATGTATTTTTTTATTTAGTGGAATTGTTAGAACTATTTTTATCACACACAAGTTGTAAGTTTATGTATTTCTTTTGGGTTCATTCATTGCACATGTAATATTGGGAATGAAAGTACTGTCTTTCGTTGTGTTTACCAACTCCAAAATATGGGACTGCTTAAAGAAAGGGAAACCGCCAGTTATTAGTAGACATTTTGATGTACATGAATGGTCTTTAGATGATATATATGTGCGAAGTAAGGAAAGTCAAGGCACATCATTTTGTCAACAAGCAGCAATTGTAATGATGTAAGCTAAATGTCAAGGAAACAAAAATGTTCATAATTTAAACCATCAAATACAATTCAAGGGAGTGCAATTAAGAATACCAATAACTGTCAATTTATGTTAAGTAATAATGCCTGCGGCCATTCATTCCAGAATGTTCTGTCTTCCCATATGCTGGCTAAGAATATATAGATTAAAATCAATACAAATAAGTTTGCCTGTTTTTTGTATGGTTGTGAAACTTGGTTTCTCATGTTAAGAGAAGAACATAGGCTGAGAGTGTTTGAGTATAGTGTGCTGAGGAAGATATTTGGATCTAAGAAGGAGGAAGTCATAGGAGACTGGAGAAAATAGCATAATGAGGAGCTTCATGATTTGTACTCCTCACCAAGTATTATTTGGGAAATCACATTCAAATAAAGCAGGATGAGATGGGCAGGACATGTAGCATTTATGCAGGGAGGACAGGTGCATGCAGGGTTTTGTGGGGAAACCTGAAGGAAAAAGAGCATTTGGAGGACATAGGTGCAGTCTGAAGAATAATATTTAAGTGGATCTTCAAGAAACAGTATGGGAGGTTGTGGACAGTTTTAATTTGGTTCAGGACAGGGACAAGTGCAGGCTGCCATGAGTGTGGTAATGAACCTACAGGTTCCAAATAATTTGTGGAATTACATATAAAACTGAGAAACTACTTTGCAAGGAGTACTCTGCCCCATGGAATTGGTTAGTTTGTAATACCCATAATGCTACTTAGATGTAGAAACCAACTGAACTTTAAACAGTTGTGAAGGTGAACCAGTGAGACTGAGCATATCACCAATATCTGGAGTGAATGAAAACTGCATTATGTGTAGAAAGTCATAATATTATCTATAGTATTATCTGTATGCGACACACATCTTTTGCATTCAGATTTCTTCCATCTCTGTTCATACTAAAGCAGTCATGCTTCTCTTTTATATTTAGTTATAGTGCTTGGAAAATAGTAATTAAGTTACTGTGGTTGAAAAGAAGCAGTGCATAGTAGCTTCACATGCCTATATAGTCCATCTGCATTCAGGCAACAGTGCTTCTGCAACTGTAGACATTGATAAAATTGTCTACTGAATGCCATGAACCTTTCATGGTCAGCTTGAAGAGGCTCTCATATAATTACTATATGTTCAGGTATAATGATTTTTGTTGCCCACTGCTTAGGTAATTTTCTTTTACCTCTCTCACACAGTGGTTGGTGCATATAAGTATCCAAACAGGCAGTTATATTAGATGTTAAGTGTTCATTAACCAGTACTGCCAATTTTCAAAGCAGGTGTGATGCTGTAAGAGCTATGGAAAATAACTTGGTCCACCACAAATCATGTATCTTACATCCATGGATACTGCAGATATGAATCAGAACTGGTATCTAGATGCAACAGACTAAAATTTAAGGTGAAATTATATTTTAATTATATTTCTAATTAAGTACAGTAGTATGAAATACACATATTTAAGTTACACAACAAACATATAGTTTTTTAATATATTTTTTACATTTCAGAAATTTTGAAATATAGGTTAGGTTCCTCAATGGCTAAAATAAATTTCCATTATTCTGTAAAAGTAGTATCTCATGGAATTTACAATTATTCAACATTTCTAACTACAAAATACAGTTTATTTTTTAACAGATGTCTTCAAACAGTATTTTGCCATGAATAGAGTCCATAATCTTAGCTAATTACTACTAAAATGTAATTTCTTCCAAGACACATGACCAGGCTACCACGTAACTGTCACATGTGAGGGAATAAACTCGAAGAACCAAAATTGGATTAATTTTGAAATTGTACTTCATACAGATGTCTATTTTTCCAATCAAAACCACTTATTGTCTAGAGATAGGTTTAAAGTGACACTTTTATGTGTAGCTATGTTTCAGAATTCTTTCAGGTTCTCAAGTGAAATGGCAATCCTGAGGTTATTAGTCCCATGAATTGTAAGTCCTGGCTCCTTATAAAGATTTAATTTCACTACATTCTTTAGATTACAATTAATCTGTGCATACAGGTAGATGAATGGGTGGATGTTTCAGAACCGATATGTAATTTTCAACCATCTTAAAATTAAGTATGATTTTAAACGTGCATAAAATAATCTACATTCATTTCTTACTCCATTCAGCCATCATCATCATCATCACCACCACCATCCTCTTCACCATACTGAAACCCATTCATCATACATTGTGGGATTTTATAATTAGATATTACAGATTTATGACCAGTGCTGTGGAAACCATGTAAACAGGACTTTAACCTGGATACTTTTATGTTAGCTCCTAACTGAAAGATTTGATTTCTTTTGTTGGACTGTTTATCATGATTTAATGTGAAAATTAAGATTTGTGGTGTCATATCTGGGACTGTGAAATTACTCTAATTATGGTATTCTTGAAACTTTAGAATTATATACACTAACTACATGAGAAAGTACATTTTTAGATTTCAGTATACATAAGGAATGAGAAAATATTGCATGAAGTGTATACCAGGTGATTATACCTGAAGTTTATTGAATTCCTAGTAAGAAAGACATGTTACTGAGAGTAGAGTGATACAGTGCTACTAGTGTTTTCAAAGAGGCAAAAATCACAGAAGTTTCAACAGATTGTTGTGGTATTTCTTATAGGACTCTTCTCCTTCATATTTGACAGCAAAAACATTAGTAGTCATGCAAATGTGTTGCAGATTTGAACCAATAAGGTCTGAGGTTCACAGCAGCATTGCTGAGGATTCAGGTCTGTAGGGATGTGACATTGCATTGTTTGGTCAGTGTTTCCCAGTTACGGAGGAACATAGTGTCTTTATCTTAAGGACAAAGCAGTTCAAGAAAAACATGGACTGCTGGGCCCTGAATATAAAGGCACTATGATCCTCTGAAACTTAGGGAACCATTGACCTGACAATGCAGTGTCACATCCCAGAAGACCTGAATTCTAAGATTTTGACCTGTATTTATTAATACACATCATTTACATATTGCATCTAATATGTTCAACTAATTCTTGCAATATTCAGTTCCAGAATTAGTTATCCCCTTTTAAGTTGTCTCTTTTAATACTTTCACATTATTTTGATATTGTTGCTGCTATATTCAGTTTATCAGACACAGAGTAAATTCTGTGCTTGAAGTGGGACAGTTTTAGTGCTCATAGTTGTGTAGTAAGTATAGAGACGTAACCATTACTGTTTTATGCGACCTACAAATGGAAGATATTCATTGTGATGTACAGTTACTGCAAACATGAACTTTTTATTTATTTATTTATTTATTTACTGTTATGAGACAGTTGCATGTACCACTCCAAAATGTAAGATGTGTTTCAGATACAGGACTGATCAAGTTAACATCAACACTTTTAAACATTAACCCTTTAAACGCCAAGTTAAATCCCACCTGCCCTTTGATAGCGTTATTCGGAGCTCACCATATTCTCAACGTTAGCAGGTAAAGGGTTAAACAATATGTCACCCTGCTACAATCCATTCTTGTCATTTTGCCAGGTCCAAAACTGCAGTGGACTTAATGAAAATTTCTATGGTTATACTAAAATATTATACATTGCAATATTTGAAGTTCTTACAGCAATTGATGCTGAGAATTCAAGTCTTATGGGATGTGAAGTGATGCTGTGTTGTCGGGCAAGTGTTTCCTGTACATCTGTTCTTCTTTGACTGTTGGAACCTGAAAAAATGTAGGCACTGTAATCCCCCCCAAAACATCAGGAACCACTCACTCTGTGATACAGAATCACATTCCAGAAGATTTTACTTAAAATTCTAAATTCTCATTTTTCTCACTTTAGTAAAGCTTTGGATGAAACAATGCAATATACATTCATAACGAAATTTTTCAACTGAACCTTGGTGCAGTCCACTGTCCTGACCATTGCATCAGTAAACTTTCTGAGATAGAAATACAGTATTTTATTCTAAAGTTCTGATTTTTATTGCAGCTGAACTGACACTTTTATCTTCATTTCAAATTCTAGAGTTTCATAATTTTTTTAATAATATTTTGAAGGTTATCATTTTATAAACCATTTATTTCCTCTCTGCTTCCACTTCAAGCACTGGGTAGAATGGACTTAATGGGATGTAGTGATTTAAAAGTTACAATTCATGCCAAAAAAAGATTTATTTTATTGTGTTTTGCTGGAAAATGAAATTGACAATAACCTTGCAAACTAATTTTTCAAGATGTGTATTTTTACAAAGAAAATGAACAGTTTGTATTTTTCATTTTGGGAAATAGTCCTGAGGTAGAGGATTTTAAATCATATATTTCTTATATTTATCTTTTTTCTGAAATGATTCTGACCAGTTTTCAGATTATATCTTATACTCATAGTTGTAGCAACTTCTTGCTTCAAAAGAAAATTTTATCCTTGGTGAAACTCCTGTACTTTCTTCCTAAACAACATATGCAACTCAAAATACTTCCAGTTAAAAAGTTCTGTCATATAAATTTGAAAACTTGAATTCTAATTTGTTCATCTTAAAGCAGTAGTACTAAATTATACCTTCTGGAGTTCCTGGTGTTTACCTTTAATTGGTGCAAGACAGAGCAGTAAGTGAGGCAACTGCTCAAGAGTACTCTGTTCAGTTCCTTTGAAACTTTTATACATATTTTAGTTTTACCTGCATAAAATGGCTTATATAATGTGACATATAAATAACAGCCTAGCAGCTCTTGGGAGTTTCAACTACACGACTTGTTTAAGAGGCAATTTTTTGATTTTCACTCACTTTTCTGTCGAAGATATACCCCCTACATATATTTAAATTTCAGATCTCGTGCCAAGAAATTTTATCACTTGAGTTACTTCCCATTTGGCATTTCTCTCCGTTCTGTAGCTATCTGCAGTTTTAACAATATTTTAGTAGTCTGATTAGACATATTTTCTTTTTTCACCCTGCATTTCCACCCCCCAAAGTCATTCTTCCTCCAATTGGACAAGCTGCTTTTCTCATGCAAGTAAATAGCATCTAACACAACAACTTATTGCTTGTTCTTAAGTTTTTCACATCAGTGTAGCTGATGCTTCTGTTCTTCTGGGATATGGCACTATGGCAGTAGGCAATAAAATTCTCTCATTTCAAGCAACACAGTAACCTAATCTTGAAGGTGGAAACACTCTGTTGCCTCGAAATATCAAAACCAAGTTACCCACTGATTTGGCATTATATTCAAGAAAATTAAATCATCTATTATATATCATTGCGTGCAGACTTATGTAGGTCCCACAAGAAAATAACTACACTGCTTTTCCATATCACAGTGTATTAATGTAGATGTAAGGTTGTTTTAGGAATTGCAATTGGTGGTTGGAAAGTTACAATATTTAGGATTCTGCATGAAAAATTGAATGACCTGTAACTTGTATTTAAAGTACAGCTTCTTATTAGGTAGCTTCCCTCAGCTATCTAAGTCCATTCTGCCTGAACCACATCTTGTAATAGAAATAATTTAATGACACATTTCAGTCTTTTCATTGTCATTCATGTGGTTGAAAACTCTGCATATCTGAAATCTCTTGACATGAGACTTTCTTCTGATGCATTTTGCAGCTTTGTTTGGGTATCTACAGAAAACTTTGAAACTAATTTTTGCTTCCTAGGTATGAAACAGAACTGAAGATCACTTGAAATGAATGTTATATATTGGACTGACTTAAAACTAAAAATTAAATACCATTATTAAGCAGTAGTGAAAGAAATTGTCGTTCTGTAAGACTTAGGTTTTCTTGGCAGTGTTGCAGAGGATTCAAGTCTTCTGGGATGTGACACAGGTGGTTAGGTTAGGTTAGTACTTCCTGATGCTTGGAAGGCACTACAGTTCTTCAAACACTGGCCACCAATCACCCAACAAAACAGTGTTATACCCCAGAAGACCTGAATCCATAGATGTTCTTTTGTTTACTACAGACACATTATCATAAGGGCTTAGCTTCGATACTGTGAGCCATTGCTGCCTTTGTTGAGCCATTACCATCACTGATTGTGCTAAGGCTTTACATAATCTTTGTATAACACATTTTCTGTATTTAGAATTTCTCACAAAGAAAACAGATATGTGCATTGTTGCTTTAGTAAGCCTTCTTAATTTGTTATGTGACATTATGCCACAGATAAATTTGTATAGACAAACCTGAATGAATCCATTGACAGCAGAGTGGCTGTAAAAATATCATATTTCTACAGGTTTCTCACTGAAGGATTATAACCGACTGCTCAAATGTATCAGTCAGTATTTCTTTTACTTTCATCCTTCATGCTGAATTTGGAATTGCAGTCCAAGAAATTGTTCCAGGAAATACAGTTTTGTGGTATATAAACTATTGTTCTCATATAACTGTAACTCTAAATTTTAGCTTCCTTAGCCAAATTCAGCTCTTTAATTTAAAAAGAGCATAGCCCAAAATAAAAATACTGCTCTTCCATATGAGCATCTGGCAAAGATTTAGGGGGACAGCTCTAAGAAACAAACAAATAATGGGATCATCAGTAGGTAAGAAATTGCAATATTACCTCACTATAATTCATGTGAGGTACTACTTAGGTTCTGAAACAGTTATCTCAAGTTGTTTCAGACACGATCAATAAACCATGTTTTGTAATATTGCTTTGAACTCGCTAACGAAACAGGAAAATAATTATATTGTTTAGCTTTAAGTCCTTTTCTTACATGGTCATGTATGTCTTTTTCTCCCACACCCAGTATTGCTTCACACAGTTAAACTCTCTGTAGATCAAAACTAATGGCAATTTGTGTCCCTTTGGTAATTTCTCGCACACAATTAAAGTGATCAAAACTCAGGAATCATTGCTTTGGAAATTCTTATGATTTTTACTAAATAACAGAATACATGCATACTTTCAGATGTTTAAATTCTGCTATATAGGCTCACTGAATATCTTATTATTTGTAATAAATTTCATATTATATTTTATACCTTTATATTCCCAATATTTTGTATTTATTTTACTCATGATTCATATTATTAATACAGAGCTGTGAGAACTGAGTAAGTAAAATGACTAATAACAGGCTTGGTCTTTGTTTCACAAGCAATATGAACATATCAAGATTTGAGGTTCTCACAGCGGTGTTGCTGAGGATTCAGGTTGTCTGGGATGTGACATTGTGTCGTCATTGGGTGAGTGATTCTCATTCTTCCAAAGGACTGTAATGCTGTCATTTCAAGCGTAAGTAATATAAAAAGATTGTTCACCCTTGAAGATGAAGATACCAGATTCATTTGAGATGTTAGGAACCTATCACCCAGTACAAGTGTTCCATTCCAGAAGACTTAAATCCTCAGTCAGCACACATTCATATCCTATATCTCTATCAGCGTCCTATTCAGTGGCTAAGAGAGGTTTGGCCCCCATGAGTAAATGCAAGGACTAACCTTACATGCATTTACTAATCTATATACATTTCGTACTTTTAATGTATCTGTCATTTCTGTATGAACAAAGTGTGTCGGAATGACGGTACTGAAGCTGTAGCTTATATAAATGAAATTGAGAAAGTATGTTTTCCTTTAAATGTTATTTACAAGAACTGAAGCGATTCATGACATTTTCATTAGTTTTTAAGTTAAGAATATTTTACTTGCTTTTAAATCGAGCTTCTGAATTTCTCTTTATCAGGCCTGTACCCTTACAGAAGAGTCTATTTATCAGGCCTGTTTCCTTAGAGAAGTTTCTATTTATCAGGCCTGATTCCTTAGGAAGGGTCTATTAATCAGGCCTACATCCATAAGGAACAGTCTAGCTATCAGGTCTGTTACCTTAGATAAGAGTCTATTTATCAGGCCTGTACCCAGAGCTTTATGGACTAGGTAAAGGTAAAATTTTGGTAAAATTAATTATGCTAAATTAAATAACAAAGCTGGTAAATTTTTCTGCTAACATGTATTTTCCTTGTGTTCATCATTTAATTGGAAAGATAAACTGCACAGTCCTACAACACATTTAAGTACTATAATCTTCAAAATATATCATATAAAAATAGTAATGACTGTGATCCTGAGGCAGAGTATATGGGTATATCTTGGTTTTAATATGCTTGTTATCCCAGCATTTACATGAAGTGTGTTCTGAGGCATTAAATGCATCAAAGGGAACTGCAACACTAACTGTGGTGTTTTTACAACAGAATTCTGCTAGATCAGCTTCAGGAAGAGAGGCAGGAACTGTGGGTGTCCCCTGAATTACTAATTGTGAACTGGTGTATTAATTCTGAGACTGAATACCCTCATTTATTAACCTTACCATATACTGATTATCCAGCACCAACAAGACTGAAAACATCCACATTTGCAGCAAGCATGCGTGTACAAATCCATTTTTATCATATTTCTGAAAAATGGCTCATCATACAAAAAATGCTCATTTTTGTTTGAAATACTTTACATCATGTACAGACCTATATAATGAAAAGGAAGAAGAATTACTTTTCCAGTACATTAAGTATGGGTTCAATTAACCACACTAAACCAAAATTCAGTTTTGCATAACTTTTCATATGGACACTAACTTAACATTCAGTATGATGGACATGTCCTCCCCATTATTCATTCTTCATTTATGTACTGCACATACGTTGTGTCTGTTTTGTCACTGACCTGATCACTGCAGCTGTCATAGGATATTGTGGTAGATGCAGGCTTCCTATGCAATAAAGCTGCTGTGCTCAGTGCAGTGTTAAAAGGAAGACTGTGTACAAAACGTAAAATATATATACACTAACCTTGTAGATATTCTCACGAATCAGGAAATAGCATCATTGTAATTAATTCAAAGAAATATAACTTTGAAACTTTGTATCATATGTCAATCCTAACTTCCTGATTGTTGCTGTAAATACATATATATTCCACAGCATAATGAAAAGTAATGTTCAACATTTTATTATATTACAAAACATGGTTAAACATGATACATTAAGGTAGTTAACCAACAATGGTAAAATGTTAATATTCAGTAAAATCAACAAATAACCAAATAGACCAGTCCTCGTAGATGTACAAGCTCATAACATCCACTCGGATTTGAGACTTGTTAATCCAGTTGATAACTAAATGTTGATTACTGGCTTAATAACAGAAGTCTTCTGTGTGGATGAGTCGTACTTTTCGTTACAAAAGCTTGTATGAGACATCCTTCCTATTACTGTCAATGACTCATATTGTATGTGTGTGCGTGTGTGTGTGTATAAAATTCCATGTAGATTTATTATGTGACAATGTTCTGTAGAGTGAGATGAATACATGATAAACACTACATATATGTACAAAACAAAATGACACTTAAATGTATATTTATACTCATGGCATATATATATATATATATTTTAAATGTATAATAATTTTAGTATTAATGATGGAAAAAAATACATCATAGGAGGAAAACATTTTAGAAATAGAAAGTTGTATTAATAGGTGAAGGAGATGTGTATTTTTGGGAAGTCCAAACAAAATGCTTTGTCATTGTGATTTTGTGTATTGTATTTAGGTCCCATCTGTTACTGGAATAAGACGTGTGTTTTGATTACAAGTCATGGTCATGCAGATAATAAAGACAGATACGGCACATGTATGGCATTGACACGTCTCTTAAAGGGAAGTAATGGGATGTTTTCTTCTCACAGTGTCCATTTTCTCAGTTTCCAGAAGCAAGCTCTACAACATTTCACAGACTGTCTTAAAACAAAATGGGAAACACTGCAGTGATGCTATGCAGTACCGTGTATGTTACTTCTTAAAGTTTATTTAAAATTTATTTAATATCACTGTTGAAATACAACAATACATATACTGATACATCACACACTGTACAATATAGTGTACCAGGATGTTTAAACAGTAAGTTAACAAACACTTTGAGGCTGAGAACTTTGTTTTAACTTCAGTCTCTATGTGAAACATAAGCAGCAGATGGTATGCTTCAGACCGTACTCACCATTAACATTTAAGCATCTGTAGAAGAGAGCAGTGTCACGTGTCTGTAGCCAGGAGATGGCAGCTTGCTTCATATTCACATATGGTGCAGACTGCTTGCCAGTTAGGTGCATCTTACAGTGTCCAAAGAGACATAAATTACTGGGTACAAGATCAGGACATTAGGGAGCGTGGTCCATAACCTCCCAGTCATAGTTCCATTACTACACAGAGACCAGTTGGCAGTATGAAGTCCAGTGACTTCCATTTCTTACCTGATCTAAGGTTCTCACAGTGCTGTCCTTGGGATTCAGGTCTGCTGGGATGTGACACTATTATGTTGGGTGAGTGTTTCACAACATCTGAAGAAACATAGTGCCTTCATCATTCTTGATGTATCTTTGGAAATTGTATATAGTCAAACACAACTGTGACACAGTTGTGTTTGACTATATACAATTTCCAAGTATCACACACACGATGGGGATGACACACTTCCTAGATTGATGTATCTTTACCCTGAAGATGAAGGCACTACATTCTTTTGAAGCATCAGTAACCACTCACCCAACAATACAGTGTCACATTCCAGAAGAGCTGCGTCCTAGTTCATTTCTTTTTTGTGTGGGCCTCTGCATAAGCAGGGTAATTATTCATAAGTTTTATTAACTTATACCTTGATAGCAACATTTTATTACTGTAACATTCAGAAATAATGATGAGATGCAATGTTGTTAATTAAAGGTGCTCTCTTATTCATTAATAACCAGGTTAACCAAACTAGTTCCATAAGGTTTAAATAAACAGTGAATACACATATGGGATCTTTTATCTGGCATCCTTCTACATGGAATAATCCAAAAACTGGCTATATTCCAAAACAAATTTTAGAATTAGCAGCCAGTAACACCTATGTTTTTGAAGCTCTCCCATCTTTGCCCTCCTGCATGTGTCTCCTTTCCTTGTCAGCTAATCCAACATATTTGAACTTATGGAACAATTACTTGCTTGTTTTCTTTTGTAATTTTTAAATATGTTTCAGCATATTTTAAACATGGTGCTCCAAATTTTTCAGAAAACCCGAAGGCCCAAGCATTCAGGTTGAATGATCCCACAGCTGTATATACCATGTTACTAGCCATACATATGTAATGTGAAAGTAAAAGTACAGACCTAGATACTGAAGTCATAAAGGTCATAAGTTGAACTGATGTCAGTTCCTTCCCTTCAGCTGAATACTGAGCCAGTACTGGCCTCAAAAATATCACAATGAATTTACTGTTGATTCAGCTGTACAGGTACATGCATCAACTTATTGCACACTTTGTTTGTATTCTAAAATTATACAATCAGTTGGTGAACAGTGTCTGAAGAAAACATCCATGGCACTACTATAATATGGCCACTAACCTTTTGCACAGGCTTCCAGCTCTTACCCATCCCAAAGTCTGCCAAATGACTGATTTAGGAGAATGAAGGATTTAGGATGATTTGTGAAATATTTTAAGCTGAAGAAATGTGATGGGATGCTTTTAGAAGTCCCTGAATGTAGAAGAGGTGCAAGTCATCTTACTTCATTTACCTTCTTCTAGAAAGAAAAATATTAACAATTTTTATGCTGGCATAATACACACCTTTCTGAAGTGAGTAAGATTTGCTGTTGGTCTATGAAACTCCAATTTCTTCCTTTTATTCATGCCATGCACCGAAAAGTTGATTGTGAAATGTCCCAAATTATGTGCCATGAAGGTCATTAATGATAGTATGTAATGTGATGGCAAAGTCAATATTTTTAATGCTTTGAGTATATGTTGACACGAACTTATGGATATTGCCCCTATCATAATTCTTAAAATTCTCTTTTGTAGCTGCAAGAGCCTTTTGCTGTCTGTAGCATTGCCTACAGCACAATTACATACTTTTTTATCAAATGGAAATAAGCAAAATAGATCATTTTAATTTTGTCTATATTTTTAAGTGCTACTTCAGCCTAACAGCATAAAAGGCATAACTCTATTTTGATATTATTTGTAAAATATATATCTTCCAACCCAAATGTTTATCAGTTCCCAAACTGAGAAATTTAATATTTGTTCTTCTTTAATTTGTGTGTTTATAAAAAAAAACTGAAAGTGGATCTTGGAAATAGTTTAAATTAAATTTTATTACATTTGTTTTTTCTACATTCATGGATAATCCCTCCTACGACCGAGTACAGATGCAGATCTCATTTGCAAATCCTCTAGATTTTTAGCAATGATTAACACACATGTAGCATATGCAAATAATATGGGTTTAGAAAATGTGTTTATCCCAAGAGGAAGATCTTTAAAATACAGAATAAACAAATGTCCCCGAATTGATCCCCGGGGAACACTGCGTTTTATTGTTCCCCAGTGGGAAGAGAGTTTTTCCTGACAATTTGCAGTATTATTTCAACCTTCTGCTTTCTTGGTGCTAAATAGGATTCAATCCAGTAGCATTTGCTCCATGTGTGCCATAATAGAATAATTTAGCTAGAATAACTGTATGACCTACACAAACACTTTGGCCTAATCACAAAAGATACCCCTATCTCATACCTTTGATTAATAACAGATGAAACATTTCCAATTAATTATAAAAATATATGTAATTCAATAAAATAATCTGCTAATACCAAATTCCTAGTGTTAGAATAAGATAAACATACAAACATATAAATAAAATTGTACCTAAACTGAGTATTGCATCCTTTGTTGTTATATCTACATGGGTCATTTCAAAAGTTCTGCACACTGTACTTTTCTCTTTAAAAATGAATTTATTTTACAAAATACCTTTACAGGCCTTCAATGTAATCTCCATTGTGCTCTATCACAGCGGTCCGACGTTTGGGCAAGTCTTGTATTCCTGTCAGGACGACTTCGTTGTTGATGCGTCTGATTACTCGGGTCACCCCATTAGACGTCAACTCAATGCTTCTGAAGAGTTTCCCACGGAGTGGTTTCTTCAATTATGGGAACAAGTCAAAGTCTGGTGGGCTCATGTCAGGACTGTACGGCTGGTGGGGAAGCACTTGCCATCCATACTTTTCCAAAATTTCCGATACTGCACCTGAGGCGTGAGATCGCGCGTTGTCGTGCAAAATGAGGACACCGACTGCGAACATGGCGGACCTTTTTTGGCGAATCTTTGGACTCATATCTTGCAGAAACTGTCTGTAGTATGCCACTGTTACAGTGGACCACGGAGGCACTCTGTCGTTATCACTCCATTCTTGTCATAAGCCATAATCATCATGAGCTTAATTTTCGATTGTTGGCGGCGACATTTTTTCGGGCGAGGAGAAGTTGCGTGCTTCCACTGAGAGGACTGAGATTTCAGTTGTGGTTCAAAATCTCGTATCAATGTTTCATCTATGGCAACAATTCTGTTCAAAAACAGCTCACCTTCTGCCTCGTAGCGCTGCAGCAGTTCTTCTGCGACCCTCTTGCGAGCTGCTTTCTGTTCTTCGCTCAGCTGATGCAGAGCCCACTTTGTAGCGGCTTTTCTCTCCTGCGATGTCTGAATCACGATTCTGAAAACAGAAGCGGTTTACATGTTTGCTTCATGCGCAATTTCTTCACATGATTTGCATCGATCTTCTTCCAAAAGGGTGCTACGATAACCACAGAGTGTTGTCCATTGCTGTTACCGGCCGCCCACTTCTTGGGTCGTCTTGGATGCTTACCCTTCCTTCACGGAAACGAGTTGCCCACCGTTAAACCGTGCTACAATCCACTACACTATCCCCGCAAACTTTTTGTAAAGAATTATGAATTTCGGTTGGGTTTTTTTTCTCGCAAAGTTTCAATTTTAATGTATGATCGCTGATCGCTGCGCGAGATCTGACTCCAGCCAGTTTCTTCTTTCGTTTCAAGGCTCCGTTTTGCAGAACAGGGACTACGTAGCTTGCCAATGCGCACACAGTTGTTCTTTACTGAAGTCTGGCTCACAACTATCGCGAAAATCAGAACGATTGCATCATCCTACTGGCCGCGCAACGGCAGTGTGTGGAACTTTTAAAATGACCTACGTATGTACTCTTGGTGTAACATGTCCACTCTCAAAATGATTTATTTTGCATACTTTCATGCTACAATGGAATATGGCATTATATTTTGGGGAAACCCGACAAACAATAAAAAAGTCTTCCTACAGCAGAAAAGGATAGTTAGAATTATGATTGGTTTGACCTCTGGAACATCATGTAAACCTCTATTTCAGAGATTAGAATTATTAACCTTCTCAATACATACTGTCGCTGATGAGGTTCTTGTTACAGAATTTGGAAATTTATACATATAATTCTACAATTCATGGTTTTAGTACAAGAAATAAAATTACAATTGCATAAACCGTCAACCACTCTTAAAATATACCAGAAAGGAGCATTCTATGATAGCAACAAAATCTTCAATAAATTGCTGGAATATATTGCTGAGTCGGTTCTAAGGAAAATATTTCACATCAAATTTCAATATGTATTTAATTGACAAATCCTTCTACTCAGTTGAAGCATATATGTACATCAGATTTTTACTGTTTTTTAATACTGTATTATTTTTTATGTAAGAGTATTTTGAGCATATTTGTGCGCATGTGAAGTTGGTTTATTGTGTGCCTATTGTTCGTCTTCAATCAGCTTATTCTCATGATGTGCTCTACATCCAATGCCAATGCACTTTAAGGATTGAAGTAAGTGAAATTTCATATGTGTTTGTGGATGGATGGATGGATGGTTGGATGTATTCTCTTCTAACATAAAAACTACATTTTATATACTAATACCGTTTCTAAATCTGAATTGCTCTGGTACTCATAGATTATTTACTGGTAAATCTGAACTTACTCTATTAAGCATTAATTTTTCCACAATTTTAGTGAATGTAGTCAGTAATGAGTTAGGCCTGTAATTTGTCATTTAGTTTTATCATCCTTTCTATATATGGATATAACTCTCAGGGTGAATCCCAGATTCTAATGGACAATTGCATATATAACTAAATGGTTTACTTATTATATGTGCACAGCATCTTAAAGTCATACTAAAAACTTCTTCATATCCTTTTCTTTAGGTAAGGGATTTTATGACATTCATTATTTGTTCTTGTAAGATTTATTTGCATCTCCGTAATAATGCCAAAGTATACCTCCTGTAACAATGTTAAAGCTTCACCATAACTTTTTGACTTAGTGGCTAAATGCAACCCTAACAGAAATCATACTGTTTGTTTACACATTATACTTACTTATTCCATGGAGCAGAGTCTTTCTTGAGAAGCTAACCAGTTCTCAGCTAGTCAAGAAATTCCCTGCATTTTGTGGAACCCAAAGGTTCATCACCGCATTCAAATGTCCCCTTCACCTGTCCTTATTCTAAGCCAGCTCAATCCAGTCCATGTCCTCACATCCCACTTCCTGAATATCCCTTTTAATATTATCCTCCCATCTATGCCTGGGTCTTCCAAGTGGTCCCTTTCCCTCTACACCTCCCCTCTCCCCATATGTGCTACATGCCCCACCCATCTCATTCTTCTCAATTTGATCACCCAAACAATATTGGGTGTGGGGTACAGATCATTAAGCTCCTCATTATGTAGTATTCTCCACTCCCCTGTTACCTCGTCCCTCTTAGGCCCAAATATTCTCTTCAACACCCTATTCTCAAACATCCTCAGCCTACGTTCCTCCCTCTATGTGAGCGACCAAGTTTCAGACCCATACACAACAACAAGCAAAATCATAATTCCGTATATCTTAATCTGTAAATTTTTGGGTAGCAAAGTTGAAGACAAAAGATTCTGCGCAGAATCATAGCAAGCATTCCTTGACCTTAATCTGCTCTTAATATCTTCCTGAATAGAATTTTGGTTTGTTAAGGTTGCTCCCAAACATTTGGACTGCTCCACCCTTTCAAAGGAACTATTATCAGTCTTTATACTGGACTTCGTCTTACATTCTGGTCTCAAGACATGACCAGGTACTTAGTTGTATTAGCATTTAATTCTTGTTCGGTCTCCTTACTAGCAACTACCCAAGCTTGGGTTTTTTTTTTTTTTTTTTTTTTTTTTTTTTCCTTTTTTTTTAT